>Ga0302140_10001068_pt1 | contig 35750 bp, 35 predicted proteins | sample I_Bog_E1_1_FD_202095 | JGI IMG/M metagenome (GOLD analysis project Ga0302140, IMG submission 202095) | Peat permafrost microbial communities from Stordalen Mire near Abisko, Sweden - I_Bog_E1_1 | ecosystem: Environmental > Terrestrial > Soil > Wetlands > Peat | place: Sweden: Abisko, Stordalen... | reverse complement strand
AGGCACGGACTGCCGAAGCCTTGGACCAAGCCATCACCGAAGCTCTCAAGGTCATCACTCCAGACAATGCCGCCGCATGGTTCCGTTCCTGCGGTTATCGGGATACAGCTACTGAGGCTTTGCTCTAATCTCGAGCGCGCGGAAGCCGTGGCGCGCGCCTATGTGGAGGCGGGCAGCCAGATTATCCTCACCAACACTTTTCGCGCCAACGTGGTGGCGATGAGCGACTGGCTTGAGGACGACCTGGACGCGATCAATCGCGCCGGCGTCGGGATCTCCCGGCAAGTGGCCGAGCATGGGCTAGTCTTTGCCTCTCTGAGGCCGACGGGCAAGATGCTGCTTGCCGAGGAGATTGACAGCGAGCAGGTCCTTGCGGCTTTTGCCGCGCAATCCCGTTCGCTGGCGGCGGCGGGCGCAGACGCGCTGCTGGTGGAGACGATGAGCGACATCGAAGAGGCGCGTCTGGCCGTGGAAGCGGCCAAGAGCACCGGGCTACCAGTCATGTTTCCTTCGCCTTCGACTCCGGCAAGAACAACGACCGCACCATGATGGGCGCGATGCCCGAGGAGGTGGCCGCGGCCATGGTGGAGGTGGGCGCCGATGCGGTGGGGGCAAACTGCGGCGTGGGAACCTCTCAGAAGCTGTCTAAAAACTACGCCAACCGTCTCAGCAGCGTGTGTGTGAAGCTGATCCAGATCATGGTTTCGACGGAGGTTGGGCAAAGTTCATAATCTTTGCTCAACCTTCTCGACCATCCCATCCAAGCGAAGTTGCTCTCCACGATCCAGCGCTTGGGCAGAACTTTGAAGGTATGTAGTTCATTGCGTTTGACCACTTCCACATCGTAGCCGAACATCTGTTTGGCCCAACTGATCAGCGTGCCCGCCTAGCCGCCGTCGGCAAAGACCTTGGTCAGCGTATCGAAGCGGCGGAACATGCGCATCAGTACGGCGCGGGCGCCCACGCGATCTTGAATGCCCGCCGAATGTACAACCGCTGTCAGCAGGTTGCCCTGCGTGTCGACCGCGATGTGCCGCTTGCGGTTCTTGATCTTCTCGCCCGCTTCGTAGCCGCGCGCCCCCTTTATCGGTGGTCTTGGCCGACTGCGAGTCGATGATGGCCACCGTTGGTGTAGCATTGCGCCCCGTTGCTCGGCGGCCTTGTTCGCGCAATGCCCGGGCCACGTGCTCCCAGGTGCCATCGTCGCGTCAGACGCGAAATTGCTGATGCACACTCAGCCAGGGAGGAAAGTTGGCTGGCAACTGACGCCACTGGCAGCACGTCTTTACCACGTAGAGAAGAGCGTCGACACCCGCCGCGGCTCATACTTGCGCGGCCGGCCTCCGGCATGGCGACTGCCTCGGTCGCGCTGCAACAGCGGCTCCAGCCGGATCCACTGCACATCCGTCAAATCGCTCGGATACACAGGCCAAGTCTAAAAAATGAATCCCGGGCGGCATATAGCTCGCTTGGTTCATTTGAAAGCTCTTAGACAGGTTCTCAGATGACGCCCATCTGCCAGCGCCTGCGCGCGACCTGCGATCTTCCCATGTGGATCAAGCCCAACGCGGGCTTGCCCATCATGGAGGGAACAAAGACTCGCTATCGCGCATCCGCGGAGTTTTTTGCTTCGCACTACGCGGCTCTGCGTGAGGCAGGCGCTGCATTTCTGGGCGGCTGCTGCGGCACCACGCCGGCGCTTATTCGCGCGCTGGCCACTGCTCGGCGCGCAGCGTTGTGATGCGCACTGAAGATTTGGTTCAAGGCGAAGTTCCGTGCATTGGGCGGGCGGGGAACTCTGCGTTTACAATGAACACTATGCCGCCTGCAGATGAATCTGCGCCCCGCGCACCGAAGATCGCGGTTCTTGCATGCTCCGTCTTTGAGCGCGAGATTGCGCTCTATGTATCCGGCGCGGAGCACATCGAGGAATTGCGCTTCTTCGAGATGGGCTTGCATGAGCATCCGGAGCGGCTCCGTTCCACGCTACAGGCGAATCTGGATGATTTGGATGGGCGAAGCGGCATCGAAGCTGTGGTATTGTGTTACGGCCTATGCGGACTCGGCACCGCCGGGCTGGGAACCTTGCGCCACAAACTCGTCATCCCGCGCGCTCACGATTGCATCACCGTCTTCATGGGCGGCAAGGAAGCTTATGCGGATCATCAGCGCCGCTGCGCTGCGTGTTACTACTACACTCCCGGCTGGAATCGCGGGCTGCGTGTTCCCGGGCCGGATGCGCTCGCAGCCATGCGCGCCGAGCTTACCTCCAGATTCGATCCCGATGACGTGGAATTTCTCCTCGAAACCACCCGCCAGCAATGGGCGATACATGACACGGCCACCTATCTCGACTTAGGGACGGAGGATGCATCAGCGGCGGCGGCTTATGCGCAAAAGTGCGCGCAGTGGCTAGGCTGGAGGTTTGAACAACTGCGCGGCGATCCGGCCTTGCTGAGAGACTTGCTCTGGGGTAACTGGGATACCGAGCGCTATCAGATCGTTGCAGCCGGAGCGAAATTGAGGCACGCGCCGGATGAATCTATTCTGCGCTCCGAGCCAGCGCATACGGATTCGGAGCATAAATGAGCAAGGTGGAAAAGATTCTGGTTGAACTGGACTGCGGCGAGCGCCGCGAGATTCCCGTTCTCCGTGATAACTCGCCGCTGGCTGATTTACTTGCTGCTCACGGACTTCCGCTGAATACTCGTTGCGGAGGGCGCGGACTCTGCCGGGGTTGTGAGGTCGAGCTGCGCGGGGGGGCGCTGCTGGCGCATGGCTGCGCCGTTACGGCGCCCGCCATCGTTCAAGCCTGCCAGGCGCGGCTTACCCGCCCGGTCTCGATTTATCTTCCCGGACGCTCCCGTATCGAACACCGCCCGCAAGTGAGCGAGAGCTTCGAGATTGCCGTTCCTTATGCACATCAACCGCTCTTTACACCCGTGCCCGGCATAGGTGACACAGGCTTTGCCGTGGATGTTGGCACGACGACCGTGGTTCTACTGCTGGTGGATTTAGTTACTGGAGAGGTGTTATCGCGGACCAGTTCATTCAATGAACAAATCCGTTTTGGAGACAACGTCATTACGCGCATCGCCGTGGCGCGTGATTTCCAAGACTTGGCCGCGATGCAGCGCGCCATCGTAATGGAAACCATTCAACCATTACTGACGCGCGCATGTGAATTGGCGGCGAGGTCGATGAAGCGCATCATAGGCGGTGCGATTACGGGTAATACTACAATGCTGCATCTTCTAACAGGCGTGGACCCCACGCCCCTGGGCATCGCGCCGTTCCTTCCCCGCTTCATCCATGCAAAACGAGTTATCGCGGAAGATATTCATCTTGTCGCGGACTGCCTTTCGCCGCAGTTGCCAATCCAGTTATTGCCCGGTATCGCCACTTACATCGGCGCGGATATTACCTCGGGAATCCTTGCCAGCGGCATGGCCTATGACTCTGCGCCGAGTCTGCTGGTAGATATTGGCACTAACGGCGAGATCGTGCTGCAAAACGGCGGCAAACTCACTGCGTGCGCCACTGCCGCGGGACCTGCGTTTGAAGGCTGTGGTTTGCGCTGCGGCGTTCGGGCGCGCGAAGGCGCGGTCAGCGAACTTAACCTGATGCTCCATCCGTTTCTCTTTGCAGGCAAAACCATCGGTCAGGCGCCTCTGTCGCAAGCCAATGGCCTGTGCGGTTCCGCATATGTGGATTTTCTTGCCACTGCGCGCCATTGCAGATTGCTGACTACGGTAGGCAGATTTGATGGTGAGGCCTGGGATATTCTTCCGGCGCAAAGCCGGTGCAGCGAGAACGGCGCAAGGTCGCTGCGCTTGACAGACGGAGACTGCGCGGGCGGATTGCGCGTTAGCGAGGCGGACGTGGCGCTGCTACTACAGGCCAAGGCCGCGATTGGCGCGGGTATTGAGATACTGCTGGAAACGGCGGGAATTCGCGCGGCCGATCTGGGGCGAGTCTATCTTGCTGGAGGCTTTGGAATGTATCTGAATGTAACTCATGCCATCGCCATCGGAATGTTGCCCGGTTTGCGCGCGGAGCAGGTGCGCGTGGTGGGTAATACGGCGCTGGCGGGCGCGTTCATGGCGCTTGTGGATCGCAACACGCTGGAGGAGATGGAGAGTCTGCGCGCGCAGGTTCGAGTGATTGAACTCAATTTGACGGAAGCTTTTGAGAACCGCTACATAGAACACCTAATGCTGCCATGAACGATTTTCCCGCGATTCCGCTGCCTCTGCACCGCCCTTATGACGGGATTCATGAGCTATATCTATCTCAGGAACCGATGCTGCTTGCGGCCATCTTGCGCGGCGACCGGGGCGAGGCTAGGCACATCATCAACCATGTGCTCGTTCATATCTACAGCGCCGGAGAAGAGCGCAGCGATCTGCTGAAGGGATTGCTGCTGGAGTTAGTGGTGATGATCTCGCGCGCCGCTGTCCAGGCCGGTGCCGCGCAATCGGAAGTGTTGGGATTGAACTTCCGCCTGATTACCGATCTGGCAGAGATCGACGACGACGAGGCGCTGGCCGCCTGGCTGCGCAATACACTGGAGCATGTTATTTCGACCATCGAGCAGCAGAAGGCCGTTACTCCCCCGCTGCTTATCATCAAGGCGCTGGACTTTATGCGGCGTAACTTACAGCGCGACATCTCGCGCGATGAAACGGCGCGGTTCGTGGGGGCTTCGCCTGGCCGCTTTACGCAGATACTCAAGGAGCGTACTGGGCGGACCTTTACCGAATTGCTGCGGCAATACCGCGTGGACAACGCCAGCGATATGTTGCGCAATACCGAGCAATCCATTGCCGAGGTCGCGGACGCCTGCGGTTTCTGCGACCAGAGTTATTTCACGCGCGTCTTTCAGGACGTGAAGGGCATGACTCCCAAGCAGTTTCGTGCCGCGGGAAAGCTCTGAAACAGACCCGCCTCAGCGCTCTACCATGCCTTTGCTCTTGGCCGGACGCGCGGTTGGGCAGCCGATCCTGGCTTCTCTGGGGCGCCTTCTGCCGCTTCGGAAACGACAAAAACACCAAAGAATCATTCCAAATTACAAGATTCATGTTTTGAGTTTGGCTAGAATTGCACCACGATGACTGATCTACATCCGCTCACGCAGGCCATTATCGACGGACGACGCAAAGACGCCCCCGGTCTCGTACAGCAATGCCTGGACGCCGGCGAAAGTGCCGGCTCGATTCTTGAAAACCGTCTGGTTCCCGGAATGATGATTGTCGGCGACCGTTTCAAGCACAATGAAATCTTTGTGCCTGAGATGCTAATTGCCGCGCGGGCTATGAAAGAAGCTCTCAAGGTGCTTGAACCTTCGCTGGTAGCCGCCGGAGTCAAGCCGGAACACACCGCTGTCATTGGCACCGTTGAAGGCGATCTGCATGATATAGGCAAGAATCTTGTCGCAATGATGTGGAAGGGAGCAAACATCGAGGTGATCGATCTTGGCGTTAACGTGCCCGCGGCCAGATTCATTGAGTCGATCAAAGAGAATCGGCCCAAGCTGCTGGGCTTGTCGGCGTTGCTAACTACCACCATGCCGGCCATGCGCGATACAGTGAAGGCGGTGCGGGATGCGGGTCTGGCCATCAAGATCATGGTCGGGGGCGCGCCTATCACACGCGAGTTTGCGCGGGAGATAGGCGCCGATGGTTACTCGCCGGACGCCGGCTCCGCAGTTGATGCGGCTGTCGAACTGCTGAAAGCTACAGCCTGATCGAATTCAACAAAGGGAAGACCTTCATTCATGCAATATAAGTCTCTCGCCATTGAAGACCCGTCTGAACTTATCTTTGGAGTAGCTCCCCGGCCCGTCACCACGCTCAGCGGCATGGTGATTGGCGGCGGCACGGTTTATCCAGAGTTGAATTTTACGCTGCCACCCATGAGAATCGACGCCAGCACCATGGCGGAAGTACGGCGCAATTACGAGCAGATCATCGCGGACGCACTGCGAAGGGCTGCGGAACTGGACGCGCCCGGCGTCGTTATCGAATTTGAAACCTTGCCGCCGATGACAGAATATCCGGCCTGGGGTTTGGACATTGTCAAGATACTGCTCGAAGGCATGAAACAAGAAGCGGATCGCAGCGGCTTACAGAGCGTGCTGCGCATGACTCCCAATGATAACCGCGAGTTTGAACGGCCACCGCTGATGCGCCGCGGCCGCTACTGGAACGCGATGCTGGAATTATTTGAAGGCTCCGCGGCCGCCGGCGCGGAGTTACTCAGCATTGAATCCGTCGGCGGTAAAGAACTGCACGACGAGGCGCTGCTCAACGGAGACTTGGCAGGCAGCTTGTTTTCACTTTGCATCCTGGGCGAGCGCGATATGCGGTTCTTATGGAGAAGCCTCCAGGAGATCGCTGACAGGCATGGCGTGAAATGCGCGGGTGATACCGCCTGTGGCTTCGGGAACACCGCCATGGTGCTGGCCGAGCAAAGGATGATACCGCGCGTTTTCGCCGCTGTCGTGCGCGCGATTACAGCGGTGCGGTCGCTGGTCGCTTACGAGTGCGGGGCGGTCGGGCCGGGCAAGGATTGCGGCTACGAAAATCCGATTCTTAAGGCGATTACTGGCTTTCCAATGGCGATGGAAGGCAAGTCCTCGGCCTGCGCGCATTTGAGTCCGATGGGCAATCTTGCCGCTGCCTGCTGCGATACTTGGTCCAATGAGTCGGTGCAGAATATCAAGCTGCTGGGCGGTATGGCACCCACGTGTTACATGGAGCAGCTGATCTACGACTGCCGCTTGATGAACATTGCCAGCAGCCACGGAAAGGAATCCGCGCTCCAGTTACAGCGCTGGATGGTGGAATCCGACGAGATGCTGGATCCCCAAGCCTTTATCCTTTCGCCGCGATCCTGCGTAAATCTGGCAAAGGTTATCGTGAGCAGTGATTCGTATTATCACGCAGGCGTGGCCGTGGCGCGCAGGGCTGTGGAGTTGCTGCACGGCGCATATAGCCAGGGGAAGCTGCGCATCGAGCCCAACGAAGTTATATGGTTCGACAATATGCGAGACGCACTGGATGAACTGCCCGCGAGTGAGGCGGAGTTCATCGCCCAGCAACTCGCGCGGGCTGACCGCACTCGATTCCTGCCGAAAGAATATGATTTAGAGGTTTGATTCAGCCTCATCGCAGTACCGCGCATGAGATTCACATTCACGTTGTAAGCCGTTCGCGTGATGAAAATCCCCGAGCCGCTGGCAATCTTACCAGGAGCCGATAGCCTGATTTATGATTCATGAGAAAACGAGGGTAAAAGCCATGGCCGAAGAAATGACATCGCTGCAACGGTGCCTCACCACGATCCGGATGGAGCCGCATGACCGCGTGCCGGTTGACCTGCATAACTTTCTCGTGACAGTGAAGGACCAGAAGCTGCCTCCTGCACAGCTATTTCATGATGGGCAGCTTTTGGGCGAGGCGCAGGTGGCCGCGTGGAAAAGGTTTGGGCATGACATGATTATCGTCGAAAACGGCACAGGGGCGCTGGCGGAGGCTTGCGGCTGCCAGGTAACTTACCTGTCCGGCAGCGCGCCTGTGATCGAGAAGCCCGTTCTGAAGAATTTTTCAGAAGTATCGAGTCTTCGAAAACCCGATCCTTGGAACTCTCCTTTGTGCAAGGCTACGTTGGAGGCCACGCGGCTGGTGCTGGATCGCATCGGTAGCGAGGTTTTTGTGATGGGCCGCGCCGACCAGGGCCCCTTCAGCCTGGCTTGCATGATCGCCGGGCCGGAGACGTTGATGGAGGAGATGGCGGCGGGCGATAATGATGATCAGATCTTCGAACTGCTTGACTATACCAGCGACGCATACATCCTATATGCCCAGATATTCAAGGAAATGGGATGTCCTGGAACCTCGGCAGGGGAAGCACAGGGATCTCCGGACGTGATCTCCCCCGCGATGTATAAGAAGTATTGCCTTCCCTACGGCCAGAAGATTGTGCGCGCGCTGCAGGACGATAATTTTTTTCTTTCTTATCATATTTGCGGGGACACTACGAAGATCATTGATCAAATGACAGCGACGGGGGCGGGAATTCTGGAGTTCGATTATAAGTGTGACAAGGCCGCTGCGAAGAGAGCTACAGCAGGAAAGACCACTCTGCTTGGCCCCATCGATCCCAGTGGAGTGCTGCATCAAGGTTCTATCAGAGATGTTGAGAAAACCTGCCGCGAGGCTATCGAAGTGCTCGCGCCCGGTGGAGGTTTCATTCTCGGGCCAGGCTGTGCTCTGCCCGGAACCACGCCGCCAGAGAACATTGACAAACTGGTGGAGTGCGCGAAAGTTTACGGTAAATACTGAAGGAGGCGGTCATGATAGGCCGCCCGGTTCAGGCCGCTCAGTGCGTGGCCGGGCTAGATCGCTCCCACAAGGGCATTTCTGATCATTGCAACAAGGCTAAAAGTACCATAACTAGTCGATCCTAAAAATTAAAGCAACCATATATTGAGCCACGAGGCCGAGGTCGGCGTGAAGTGCACATGGAAGCGCTTGTGTCGCTCCAGCCACCGTTCGACACGTTCGTGTTTGTGCGTTCCGTAGTTGTCGCAGATGACATGGATCTGCTTATCGGCGGGCACGGTCTGGTCGATCATGCGCAAGAACTTTAGCCACTCCTGATGCCGGTGGCGCTGCTGGCATAGGTGGTAGACCTCTCCGTTGGCGGTGTTGAGCGCGGCGAAAAGCGTGGTTGTTCCGTTGCGCTTGTACGATCAACCAGACGCTGATGTTTCCACCCTCGCTTTACGACTGGCTTCCCGATGGCCACTTGGCCCGTTTTCTGGTCGACGTGGTATCGGCGCTTGATCTGAGTGCCATCTACAAGTCCTATCAGGACAAGGATGGGAGAGTGTGCAAAGTTGTGGGCTGGGTTAACCTCTGGGGATGAGATGGACATTCAAGCTGGTATTTGAGGCAGTCCCGGGGAGCCTCATCGAACACGAGGTGGGGATGATCGAGCGGCCGGAAGAACTCTCTTCGGCCAGCGTTGGATTGACAATAGCGGAGGGCAAGGCGTTGCTTGCAAGCCTGCAGGCACAAATCGTGACCGCCCAGGTTCAACAACATGTGGCCAGCATGAAGTCTTGCCCACAATGCGGCAACGCGTTTAGAACGAAGGGTCATTACCAGTTCACTTTGCGTTCTGTATACGGCAGCGTCGAGATGCGGGTCCGGCGCCTAAAGGCATGCCCTTGCTCCGGATCGCGGGCGCAAAGCTTCTCAACACTGTTCACGAACAAGAGCCCGATCACGCCCGAGTTGCGGTATCTCACGGCCAAGACGGCTGCTCTGTTTCCATTTCGAAAGGCCGCTGATTTTCTCAGTGAGCTTCTGCCTTCGTTTGCACAGGCAACCGCCAGCAGCGTCCGCAACCGGACAATGAGGGTAGGTAAACGGCTTGAGAAATCGGCGGAAGGCCTCGCTGCACCTGCATCGAACGAGCCTTGCAAAGAATTGGTAGTCGGCTTCGATGGAGGAAACGTCAGAAATCGACATCAACGACCGGAACGAAACTTCGAGGTCAATGCCGGCAAGGCGTTGGATAGCGATGGCCATGCTACACGCTTTGCTTTCGTACGCAACGGAGGTTCTAATGCCGTGAGTGAGATTGGCCTTGCGTTGCAACATTGCGGAGCCAACGAAGCCATTGCGGTTATAGTTCTTACCGACGGTGATGCCGGCTTGCGGGCAATTCAGCACCAAGTCGCGCCGCAAGCTGGCCACATATTGGATTGGTTCCACATCTCGATGAGATTCACAAACCTTGAGCAGCTCGCAAAGGGCATAAACGGTATCGCCAATGGCGAAGCCCGTGCCCATGCACTGGCTGAGATCGACCGCGCGAAGTGGCGCCTTTGGAATGGCCATTCGGGGCGAGGAATCGCGGCCCTGATTTATCTTGAGCGATGGGCGCAGGCAACGTGCTTTGACGACACCCCCTCCTTGAAAAAACTCGCTTCCAAGCTATTGGAGACGATACGCTATCTGGAATTGAACGCAGACTCCATGCCCGATTACGGTAAGAGGTACCGTGCCGGTCAACGGATCTCAACCGGGTTTGTCCAGTCGGCGGTCAATGAAATCATCGCGAAGCGAATGGTCAAGCGACAGCAGATGAGATGGAACAGGTATACGGTCCAGCGGTTTCTAGAAGTCCGCATTCATGTGCTCAATGGGACTCTGGAAGATGCATTCCGTCATTGGCACAAAAGCTTCCGGCCCGTCGCAGACCAAATACAGCAGGCACTGTCAGCATGACCTGCCCACAACTTTGCACACTCTCACCGCTGAGGGAATCTATCTCCGACACACTCCTAGAGCGGAAATATCCCAAAGCAAGGCGTCCAAATAAAGCTCGTTGCGGAGTCCCTTGATTGGCGCAGCGCTCTGTCAGACTAAGGATGCTCCCAAAGATTTTAAAAGGAAATAAAAAATTCTGTCGACCGAAATACGCAAATGTTATTTGAGCCGAATCATAAACAAATAGGGAGAAACAATGGAGATAGGATCATATTTTATAGGTTTATAGGTTAAATCTGGCCAGTGCTGAGTTCTCAGTATCCATCACGCAGCGATCTCCTGTGAATCCAAATGGATATCGGAGCGTCTGTATTGGTCGAGGATTTTCTTCAGTTTGGGGTCTAATAGGGAAGACGCGAAAAATCCTGGGATGGCCGCCCGTAGGGCGTGTGCGGCAACCAGTTCAGATGGCGGCAGTGTTGGGTTCATGGTCCGGAGCCAGCTTTTGAAGCAGAGCCAGACTTCTGCGGTGTAGTTCAGCGACAGGTGCTGAAGCAATCCCTGCGCGATGCATCCCAACTGAACATGGACGTGGAAGGCGGCCATTTTGCGGCGGATTGCATCGCGATAAGCGTCGCAGGTCCGATGTAGATACTGGTCGCCGTCTCCGCGCTTGAGCGGTTTCATTCCGCACATCCAAAAGTGGTAGGCGTAGGCGCCGAGGACGTGCACGGCCTGACGGAACCCGAGCTCGATTCTGAATCGATAATCATAGAGCATGATGATCTCGAGTGGGGCAAGGGTGAGGTCGGTGGAAAGAGGAAGATAGTGCCGCGATTCGGATGGCATACGATGACGAAGCGCACCAGACGTGCTGCCGGGCGCCAGACCAGATCCAGACAACGGTAGCGCAGAGTGACGTTGTTTTCCCCATGGACGGGGCTGGGGGCTGAAGTGAGTGCGGCATCATCCTGGGCAAGTTCCTTGAGACGTACCTTTTTTCCGTAAATCCGTGGCCTACCACGTCGACGATGCTCGGGCGTGGGCACAGGCAGGTAAGCGACGGCGTTACTCTTGGCGCGAGTCACAAGCTGATGCCCGTTGGCGAGTAGCTGATGGATGAACTTGCCGCTGGCATAATAGGCGTCGGCCACCAGCAGAACACTGCGCTCCAAGACGTTGGAGATGGAAAACAGCAGTACCGCCAATTTGTCGAGCAGGGTTCTGGAATCGCGGTTGTAAAAGACCAACCCTTCGTGAATCCGCGACGTCAGTGGTACAGCGGCTACATGTCCGGAAGCGCCTTGGACCAGCAGAGAAATAGCCTGAAACGAATGTCCCATGATGTATTCCGGTTTGGAGTTGCTGGCCGATTGCTGGTGCAAGTTCTTAACGGCGGGCATTTGCTTGCCCTCCTTGGGCGCCTTGATGCCGTCGGCCAGACAGACCAAGCGGGAGCCGGCAAGCATGGGCTGGAACAGCATCAGACATAGTCGCACCCAGCAGCCGGTGAGCTGATCCAGATCAAGTCCCTTGCAGTGGAACAGATGCAAGAAGCGGTGGTATGCCTGGGGACGCAAGCCGAGAATCCGGACATAGCTGGTAACCCCAGCCATATCCAGCCGGCAACAGAGGCCCATCAGGATCAGGACCATCCATAGGAAAGTGCGTGACCTGTGGCAGGCAGGCCGCAGGGATCGAACAGCGTTCATCCAGGGAACCCAAAGAGTCATGTAGGTAACCTCGGCTGTATATGATAGCATTATATTGCTATCAGATACAGCCGAGGTATACTCTTCTTCGATGAACATCAAAAGGGAATCTGAAATCGAACGTCAGATCGAGAAGCTGAAACGGGACCTTGCTGGACTCGGGCAACTGCGGCCAGGCAGCCTTTCAAAGCAGTACACCGTATGCGGCCATCCAGGATGTCGCTGTATAGCAACACCGCCACAAAAGCACGGCCCATACTACCAACTTAGCTTCACCCGAAAGGGCAGGAGCAGTTCCAAGTTCGTCCGAAAGGAAGACCTGCCGGCAATCCGCAAGCAGTTGAAGAACTACGAGCGTATGAAGTTGCTTGTTGATCAATGGATCGATCTGGCCACTGAGCTATCAAACCTACAGATCAAGCAGAATCGAGAATGAGCGGGCCGGAGAACTTGTCACTCTCCAGGTGGTAATATATTTGCTTTTTTGTAGCAATTGATCTGCTAAGAAATACAAAGAACAAATAGCTTGCAAAAAATCGTAAAAACATATATATATCCGAGCGGGCTCCAAAATCCTATACCTATTGGTCCCAAAAGAAGGAGGGCGTATGATCGCCAGCTTTTTTCCCGCAAGTGCAGCTTCGCAGCTATCTTCCAGTGTTCGCCTTGGTACTATTCGCTGCAATGCTGGCGAATTGCCCCGCTGCGTCATCTCAAACCGTGGCCACGCCGACTTTCAACCCGGTTCCGGCGACGTATCTTGCGGCGCGACCACCGCGGGTGATTCAGTTTGGCGGTAAGGTCACGTTCTAACGCAAAATCACAAATGCCGAAATCTGAGATGAAACCCTTGAAGTGCCGGTTTCCAAAGGAAACCGGCACTTCGGGACCAAGCCGAGTAAATGGGCGTCTGCGGTTTGCAACCAAAGCCACTTACTTTACTGCATCGCGAGAGAAAGAGGCCGAGAGTTGACAAAGTTGCGGGATTCTTGAAAGTTGAGCGGACCGATGAAACCCATCAGATCTTAATCAGCCATCCAGCTTTGAAACCCGACGCCGCGGGAATGGTGGATGTCGTGTTCTCCACGCGATATGTGCGTCATTTGGCTAGTTTGCTCATCGAACACGTGACTTATACCTAGGCTGAGGCAGCTGGCACTTTGTCCCAAAACAGGTCTTGCCGACATCAAAATCGCGAGACGAAACTATGTAAGCAGTCCTCCAGGCGCTGGTCGTCAACAACATAAAACCAAGTGATCCGCCGCGCTCTATTCCGTTGGCGAATTGTCTTGTCTTTCTCTAAAATTGGCCTGACATGATGAGAAAATGGAAGGATTGGATTGGCACAGTGGTGCTGCTGCTGGCAGTTTGCAGCGCAACCGAGGCAGGTGCGCAAACGCCGGAGAGTGATTCCGGTTTCGCGCAGCTCTATCATTCCGGCCAGTCCGCGATGGCTGCAGGCAAGTACGACGAGGCGCGCTCAGCCTTCGAACAACTGGAGAAGATCAATACGAGCGTAGCGGAAGTTCACAGCACTTTAGGAGTCCTCTGTTACAAGTTGGGGGATTTCAATCGTGCAATCGAGGAGATTCGCGCAGCGCGCAAGTTGAAACCCGGACTGCCGGGTCTGGATGCGCTGTTATCGCTGTCGCTTGCCGAGAGTGACAAGTCCAGAGAGGCTCTGCCAGGACTGGAAAAGGCGTTTCGGTCGGGTGCTGATCCGGAGGTGAAGAGGCAGGCGGGACTGGAGCTTGCCAATGTGTATACCAAATTATCGATGGACCGGCGCGCAGTCGAGGTAGCGCTCGAATTGCGCGATCTTTACAAGAACGATCCCGAAGTGCTGTACACGGTGGGAAAGATACTTGGAAATTCAGCCTACCTTACCATGCAAGATTTGTTCCACGGCTCGGGCAGTTCGGTGTGGGCACGGTTGGCAGAGGCGGAAGCGCACGAAAGCCAGGAACAGTTCGCGGACGCAATAAAGAGTTATCGAAGTGTGCTCAAGATCGATCCGCATCGCGCCAATGTGCATTACCGCATGGGGCGCACCGATCTGGCGCAATGGCAATCGAGTCATTCTCCTTAAGATCTTTCCGCGGCCGATGCGGAGTTTGCGAAGGAGATCGAATTCAATCCGGGAAATGCAAATGCAGCCTATGAGTTGGCCGGACTGCGCTGGAAGCGTGGTGATGAGGAAGCAGATCAACAACTTTACGAATCCGCGATCCGATACTATCCAGACTTTGAAGAAGCAGAGGTGGGCCTGGCTGGCATCCTGCTCGACGAACAGAAACCATCGTTGGCCGTGGGCCACCTTCAACGGGCAACCGCGCTTCGCGCCGATGATGAAGTGGCCTGGTACCGGCTGGCTCAGGCTGAGCGTCAGCTTGGCGATGTGCAGGCCCAAAAGCAGGCGCTCGCGGCATTTCAAAGGCTGCACGATCGTTCTGCAGCCGCGCGAAACAAGGCGGCACTCACGCTACCGCAGGATAGCGTTTCACCGCAGACACTGGGCTTGGAGACCCGACCGCAATGATCGAAATCGAAAAGGAATTCTGCCGTGCCATCGCGCGGCTATTTGGAATAGCGGTTTACATGGTATTCGGGATTGCGGTCTGCACCATCCCGGCGCATGCACAGGCAATGAGCGCGGCCGCTCTCCGCGTCGATGAATTGGTCACGCCACTGGGAATCGACGATCCGCAGCCGAGGTTCTCATGGCAGTTGCGGGACAACCGTCAAGGGGCACGGCAGACGGCATATCAGTTGTTCGTATCCTCATCCTCCGAGTCATTAGCGACGGGCAAGGCTGACGTGTGGGACAGTGGGCGTATCGTCAGCGGGCAGTCGGTGGCCATTCGTTATGCAGGGCCCGTAATCGCGCCTTTGACGCGCTACTTCTGGAAGGTTCTTGTCTGGGATCAGGACGGCAAGCTAGCGCCTGAGAGCCCAGTCAGTTGGTGGGAATCGGGTCTGCTGCAGCAGGAATGGCGCGCGAAGTGGATTGGCTATGAAACAGCAGAAGAACGCGCGGTCCGATCCGCGGGTGCGAAGTGGATCACCAGCCCGGAGAGCGAGGTGGCGCTGGCTCAAGGGGCCGAGGAACGGATCGCCTATCGCGGGCACGTTGACATTGCAAAGCCGATGCGGCATGCAACGCTCTATGTCACGGCACAGGATGCGGCCTCGGCCTGGATCGACGGCAAGCAGGTGATGGCGCGCACGCCCCTGCCTGGGTGGAAGCAACTGCCGTGGAGGAAGTATGCGTCGCAGGATGTGACGGGCGCGCTCGGTGTTGGCAGCAACGCGCTGGCCATTGAGTCGACCAGTTACATCGTGAGTCCGAGTGGGGGGACGGCGGCCAGCAACCCGCCCATGCAGGCGACGCTGGTGGTGCAGTATGCGGACGGTTCAATGCAAAGTTGGACCAGCGGAGCGGACTGGAAGGTCTCGCTGCATCCGGCTGCGGACTGGACGAGTGCTAACTTCGACGCCAGCGGATGGAAAGATGCCATTCAGTGGTCGGAGTCCATGGGAAGCGCGGCCCTTGGGGACGACCCGCTGGGCGAACCATGGCCAGCCGACTCCGTGAAGGAATTGCGCCGTGGTTTCCAAAGCGCCGGATCAGTGCGCTCTGCGCGGCTGTATGTTACGTCGTTGGGCGCGTACCAGATGTTCCTGAATGGAAAACGGGTCGGCGACGATGTGCTTGCTCCGGGATGGACCGATTATCGCGAACGAGTCGAATATCAAGCCTACGATGTGACAGCAAACATCGTCTCAGGCGCCAACGTGCTCGCGGCGTTGCTTGCTCCAGGCTGGTATTCAACGCCATTAAAGTGGTTCCAACAGCCAAACAGTTATGGTTTGACGCCGCCAGCGCTGCTAGCCGAGTTGCGCATCGAGTACGCCGACGATAGCGTGGAATGGATTGCGACCGACAAGCAGTGGAAGGCGCACCAGTCGCCTATCCTCAAGGCCGAGATCTACGACGGAGAGACCGAAGACGCGCGACTCGTGCAACCGGGTTGGGATTCTGCGAGCTTTGATGAGGCCGGGTGGTCACCCGCGATTGTGATTGAGCCGAAGCAGGTGGCCATCGAAGCTCAGGATTTCCAGCCGATTCGCGCGGAGATGGTACTGCAAGCGAAAACGATGACAGTTCTGAGGCCAGGTGTGTTTCTTTACGACTTCGGCCAGAACATGGCAGGAGTCGAGCGTGTTCGCGTGGAGGGACCGGCAGGCACAGATGTGCAAGTGCGCGTAGGTGAAGAAACAAATCCTGACGGCACACTCTACACCGAAAACCTCCGCACGGCGAAGGCCACCGACCATTTCATTCTCTCCGGCACAGGTGTGGAACAGTTGCAGCCTCGATTTACTTTCCATGGGTTTCGCTATGCAGAGATCAGCGGTTTATCGGTTCCTCCTCCAACGGATGCTGTAGAGGCTGTCGTTCTCCATACAGATGCGCCGTTCACAACGCAACTGAAGACGGGCAGCGCGATGCTGAACCAGTTGTGGAGCAATATCATCTGGGGACAACGCTCGAATTTCGTGGGTGTGCCAACGGACTGCCCGCAGCGCGATGAGCGTATGGGATGGACGGGCGATGCCGAGGTTTTCTGGCGCGCCGCTTCCTATAACGCCGATCTCGCAGCGTTCTCGCGCAAGTTTGCTGGAGATCTGCGTGGAACACAGGCCGGGACTCCTTACTATGGCATCATCGCCCCGGGATCGGGCGTGAGTTCCCAGGCTTCCGGTGCGGGATGGAGTGATGCAGGAGTGATCGTTCCCTGGACCTCATGGCTGCAATCTGGCGACACCAGGATCGTCGAACAGAACTGGGACGCGATGGAGAAGTATCTCAACGCGATAGAGAAGGCCAATCCCGATGGTTTGTGGAAACACGATGCCGGCATTCCCTTTGGCGACTGGCTCTCACCAGAGGGGCCCACAGTGTATCCGCTTGTGGCCACGGCATACTGGGCCTATGACGTTACGCTGATGCGGCAGATGGCGCATGCCCTCGGGAAAAAAGACGACGAAGAGCGATTCGCAAGACTGTTCGAGCACATCCGTTCCGCCTTTCAGCAACAGTATGTGCAATCGAACGGCTTTATCCCGGGCGCAGACAACAGCCCTTCGCATTTTGGTCAAATCAATAACCCAGATGCAAAGGCCAAGGACGGCGACACGCAAACCGGCTACGTGCTGGCGTTAAACATGCACCTGATCCCCGACCAGTTGCGCACTGCCGCTGCCGCAAAACTCGCGGCAAAGATCGAAGCGAATCATGGCTTGCTTGGGACAGGGTTTCTCGGTACGCCCTACTTGCTGGCTACGCTTGTCGAAACCGGGCACAGCGATCTTGCTTACAAGCTGATGCTGAATACCGGCTATCCATCCTGGGGTTACATGGTGGGGCATGGCGCCACAACGATGTGGGAACGCTGGAACGGTGACCAGATGCGCGGCGATCCGAGCATGAACTCGTATAACCACTATGCTTATGGAGCCGTTGTCGACTGGATCTATCGCTATGCCGCCGGCGTCGATGCAACCCCACTCGATGCCGGTTTCCACACAGTGTATCTGCATCCTGTCTTCGATCGGAGACTTGGCAGCTTGGATCTGCGCTTTCAGTCTCCATACGGTGAGATTCATTCAAGCTGGACTGTGAACGGCGACAAAGCGCACTGGATGATAACAATCCCGGCAAATACGACGGGCTGGCTACGGCTGACGGATGCCGAAGCAGCGAAGTTCTCTCTCGGCGGAAATCCGTTGTCCGCCAGCAATCTGGTGAAGCGGTCCTCCAGGGAGGGGAAGGCAGGCTATGAACTGGCTTCGGGTACATATAGCTTTGAGATCATTGATGTGCATTAGGAATGAATCGGGCGGACGTCAGCTTAGTCCTGCGAACGGTCGGGAGGTGAAAGCAGATGGCAAGATCGCATCGGGGTTCCCGTGCCACATTGCGAGGGATCTCTGTGCCAGCAGCAGGCGTGTCATCTTCCAGGCTGCAATCCGGCACCAGGCCGGCGGAGCGATGGCTAAAAACCACATCGAAAAGTGCAAACAATCCATTACCAGACAGAAAACATCCTGCCCGGCCAAACCCAATACCCAAAAGCATCGGAAAAGGCCCGCCCTGCTCTCAAAACGCTTCCGAATTGCCGCTTGTGAGAAATGCAAGCCAGAGCGGTTCTCCAATTGATGGGCTCTTGCAGACGCTGTGCAAGGTGGCTTTTTCTCAAGGAAAAGGCCACTCAGTGGCTGTGGTTTCGGGGTATAGCAATTGGAGAACCGCTGTAATCCTCGCCATCGAGGCTGTTATCAAGCCTTGGTTTGGAAGTGTGCATTTCCTTCGAACAAGGCTTTACGAGATCCATTTCTCCGTTGCTAGAGCTTCGACCATGGGTTCCACTTGAAAGCGCACGGCCAGATCCTTCAGTTGCTGTGTGGTGATGGACTGCTTTTTGCCGCCCATCGACAAGACCTTTACCAGAACCTCGGCGGCCTTCTCTGCTGTGTCGATCAGGCCGAAAGCTTCATCCAGCGTGGCGCCCGATCCAAAGATGCCATGAAAGGGCCATAGCACCAAAGGATGCTTGAGCATGGCCTCCGCCGTTACTTCGCCGATGGTAACCGTTCCCGGCACCATCCACGGCAGAACGCCGATGCCGTCCGGAAAGACCACCAGGCACTCGGTGCTCATCTCCCACAGCGCGCGGGTCAGCGCCGCGGCAGAAAGATCCAGCACGTAGGAGAGAGCAATAAGATTGGTTGCATGGCAGTGCATGATGACGCGGCTTGCCCCATGCGTTACCTGTTGGCGTGATCGATGCGACTTGAGATGAGCGGACAACTCCGAGGTTGGAATCCCATTCCCTTTCAAGCCCCACAAGATACGCGCCGATTCGCCATCCGCTCCGATTTCGATCAAACCCAGATTCTCTTCCGGGTCTAGTTGCACATTGCGGAAGTATTTGCCCGAACCCGTGACCAGGAAATACTGTCCGGCCAACTCGGGAACGAGTTCGCCAATCGCCACAGCGCGATTTTCCTTCAGCATATGCTTGAACGGAGCGACGTCTTCAGCAGTCAAGCGCAGACTGACATTGCCGCCATTGCGTTCATCCCAGCCTTTCAGCCACATATCCGAAGTGGCTTTGACCATGGCCTGGATGAACCAGGAAGTTTCTATCGTATCGCTCATTGCGTTCCTCCGCGCAGGGACAACGTCTCTTTCTCGTAGCTGCGAACTTTGTTCAACCAGCCGATTCCCTCGGCGACGCCCTGGCTTGCGCAGTAATACTCCCACACTGCGGACCACGGCATGGACTTGTGTTCTTCGAAGAGAGCCATCCGGCCGGCGCCGTCGAAGTTCTTATCCGCCTCGATTTGAAGGGTTGCTGGCTCCAGCAAAGCGAGCAGCAAGGCCTTGCGCATATTGCGGGCTCCGATGATCCAGGCCGCAATCCGATTGATGCTGGCGTCGAAAAAGTCGAGGCCGATATTCACGCGCGAAAGCGCGTTACAGCGGACGATCTCCTGCGCAATGGCGATGGTCGCATCGTCCAGCAGGACCACGTGATCAGAGTCCCAGCGCACCGGGCGCGAAACATGCAGCAGAATCTCATCCAGATAGCACAGCGCGGTCGAGATCTTGTCGGCCACATTCTCGGTGGGGTGAAAGTGCCCGGCGTCGAGGCAAAGCAATGTCTTGCGCGTGGCCGCGTATACCAAATAGAACTCATTCGATCCCGCCGTATAACTTTCCGCGCCGATGCCGAAGAGCTTGCCTTCCACAGCAACCTTGTGGTTAGTTCCCAAGGGTGCAGAGACGATTTCATCCAGACTCTCTATCAAGCGCAGGCGCGGCGTGAGACGATCCGCAGGCTGATCCTTGCTTCCATCAGGTATCCAAATGTTCATCACCGCGGGCTTGCCCAGTTCCATGCCGAAGTACTCGCTGATCTTGCGGCTGGCAAGGCAGTGGTCGATCCAGAAGCGGCGAATTTCTGCGTCCGGATGCGCCAAAGTCAAATTCTGCGCGCTCTTGGGATGCGAGAAGCAGGTGGGATTGAAGTCCAGTCCCAGATCGTTCTTAGCGGCCCACTTCACCCAGCGCTCAAAATGTGCCGGCTTGATCGCATCCCGCTCGACTGGAATCTCGGATTCCAGATAGATGGCATGAAGGTTCACCCGTTTTTGACCGGGAATCTCGGAAAGAGCAATCTCCAGATCGGCGCGCAACTCCTGAGCATTGCGCGCGCGTCCCGGATAGTTTCCGCTGGTCTGAATGCCGCCGGTCAAATCGCCGTCCGGATTCTCAAAGCCGCGCACATCGTCGCCTTGCCAGCATTGAATCGAGATGGGAACCGAATCGAGCGTGCGCAGAGCGCTTTCGGTATCAACTCCCGTCCCCGCAAAGCGTTCCCTGGCCAGATCGTAGGCCACCTGTATCTTGCTGCTTACTTTGTTCATCGAACACTCTCCTCTACGGTGATTGCCACATATTGCCGGAACTGTTTCCAGACGTGGTCAGGAACTGGCTCCTCCGGCTCAAATTCTTGGATTTCAAAAGACATCCTGATCAATGCGCGCGCCTCGTCGAGATTCGCGATCTCGCCCAGGGCGATCATCTGTGCGCAGAGGTTACCCAGCGCCGAGGCTTCCACCGGACCGGCCGAGACCGGCAACTGGCATGCATTGGCGCACAGCTGATTGAGAAATGCATTTCTGGAACCTCCTCCTATGATGCGGATCCGCGAGAGGCCTTTTCCGAGAAGCGATTCCAATTCCTCTTTGACCAAGCGATACGAGAGGGCCAAGCTCTCAAAGGCGCAGCGCGCAAACTCCGCCGCGCTCTGAGGCTGCTGTTGCCCGGTTTCGCGGCAGTACTCCCGCATCGCCTGCTTCATTGATGGAGGATTCAAAAACCGCGAATCGTTGGGATTCACAAGCGATCGCCACGGAGCGGCGCTAGCGGAAAGCGCAAGCAGCGCATCGTCGATGGGAAGCTCAAACTCGTGACAGATTCTCTGTACAATCCATAGTCCCATGATGTTCTTGAGGACACGGTAGCGGCGGTCAAAGCCGCCTTCATTGGAGAAGTTCATCGATCGCGCCTGGTCGGACGCGTAGGGGACCATGCTCTCGATGCCCATCAAGGACCATGTTCCGGAACTCAGAAAGGCCTCTCCATCCGCTTCGAATGGCGTCCCCACCACGGCTGAAGCGGTGTCGTGCGTGGCAGGTGCAACCACCTTTGCAACGCTTCTTCCGCATTGCATCTCGCCCAAGATGCTGCCGGCATTCACCGGATGCTGCATGAGAATCTTCGACAATCCAGCGGTGGCGAATAGATCGCGATCCCACTCCCCCTGCAAGCTCAGCATCTGCGTGGTCGTGGCGTTGGTGTATTCGTTGGACAAGACCCCGCAAAGCCGGTAATGAATATAATCAGGAATCATCAGCAGATGGCTTGCCCGGCCGAGCCACTCGGGTTGTTGTTGCGCCATGGCGGCAAGCTGATAGAGAGTATTGAAGGGCTGGAATTGAATTCCTGTTCGTCGATAGATCTCATGGGCGGGAATGCGCGCGGTCACGCGTTCGATCATGCCCAGCGTGCGCTGGTCGCGATAGCAGATCGCGCCGCCAACTCTGCGATGCGCCGCGTCAAGCAATACATAATCCACTCCCCAGCTATCGACGCCAACGCTCGCAAGCGGCGCCAGGGAAGCCACTGTTTCAAGTCCCTTCTGGATCTGGTCATGGATCTCGTCGATCGGCCAGGAGAGGTATCCACTGGCGGGGTCTTTGGAAAATGCGTTGGCAAACCTGCTCACCTCGCGCAAGCGCAGACGTCCATCGGTCAACTGCCCCGCCATCACACGTCCGCTGCTTGCGCCCAGGTCCGCTGCCGCAAAACACGTGCATCGTGGCTTGAGCTCACTTGGTTCGCCTATCTCTCTTCCCCTCATGTCTGTAGTCTCTGAAGTGTTTTGCATTACTTTGCCGCCAGATAGTTTCCATAGCCGACAATGACGGTTGATCCAACCAGCGTCAGCAACGTCAACAGAACCAGGGCGTTTGTCCGCAAGCTTACGCCGCGCCACTCCTTCAATACGATGCCCCACAAAGTACTGAAGATGATGATGCTGGACATGAGCAACGTCCAACTGGAGAATTTGTAGCGTCCCATCTGCGATTCGCCCATAGTGTAGAAGAAAAACTGCATGTACCAGAGACCGCCGGCCAGCGCGCAGAAGAAGTAATTCCCGAAGAGCGAGGGACGCGTCCGCGAACTGCTGGATGCGTTCCCGGCAAGCGGAATCTGCACGTACTCCCCATAGCTGCGATTGCGAAGATTAAGCGCAATGCACCAGATAAAGTTGGTTGTGAATCCGCCCGCTAGCAACACCACTAACACGGGCAGACCCTGCCAGACTGGATTGCTACCGTAAGCCACCGAGAGAGCCTTGATGGGGTTGCCCGCGTCCAGACCGAACGCAAAGCACGCGCTCAATATACCCGCAAAGACACCCACAGCCAGGCCAAGCCGGAGATTGAACTCGCTCACGCTGGCCTTTTTCTCCTCAGATGAGAGCTCGTTTTCCTTGGATATGCCGGCCGTGCCCGCCAGCAGAATGCCCAATGCACACACCCCCACGCCCGCCAGCGTTACAGTGCCCGAGCGCTGCGACAGGAGTTGGTGAAACTGGCCATGAAATAGTGGAGGAACGAGGGTTCCGAAGACCGCGCAGTTGCCCATCGCTAGGGCCATGCCAAGCGACATTCCTAGGTAGCGCACAGTTAGCCCAAAGGTCAGGCCTCCCACACCCCACAGAACGCCGAAAGAGTACGTCCAGAAAAGGGTCGAGGCGGGGGCGGCGTGCAGTACATCGAAAAAATGCACCGTCAATAACCCAGCGGCGAGCCAGGGCGCGACGATCCAACTCATCACGCCCGCAACCAGCCAGTAGGTCTCCCAGGACCATCCGCGGACCTTGCGAAATGGTACGTAAAAGCTAGCTGACGCGACGCCGCCCAGCCAACTCAGCAGCACTCCCCAGATCGGATTTGCGCCCAAGTCAGGTCATCCCTTCGATATTAGAAATCCCGATGTGAATGAATTTCTCATTGGAAACACTCTATGCCGGAAAGTACCGCGTTGTCAAAGGATAACCTTCGTGCGCCTGACTTTTGTTGATGCGAAGTGGCTGGCTTTGTTGAGGGGGCCCCATGTCTCCTCGAAATGCCGCGGAATCAGCGCTATATTCCCGAATCGCTTGGTATCCCGATCCCCTCATGCCTTCAAGAAGCAGCTCCTTGTAGGGCTAGCATCCCTGGGATCGAATGATCGTCCTATTCCGGTCACTGCACATCAGGACAGATGACAGGGAGAATCGCCTGCTTGACCTCCAGACTTTCTGGGGTCACCACGCGGTGGCGTACGTAGTTGTAAGGCGGGACCGTGTACCCACGCAAAATGGAGATGCCAAGCTGAATCAGGCGCGGGCCGTAGCTCTCAGCTTCATGGGAAACCGATCCGATGAGGGCGCCGCTGCCTGTGCGCATCTCCTCGATCACTTCGGGGATGCAGTCCTGTCCGGCAATTGCGAAATCCGCTTCGCGGCCCAACTGCCGGGCGGCGTCGAGCACTCCCAGTGCGCTTGAATCGGTGGCGGTGGCGACGAGAATGGATTCGCCGGCTTGCCTCGTACGGAGAAAATCGGCAATCGCAAGCTGACTGGGCAAGCGCATGCCCCGGCCCTCGATATGCACAAACCGGTCGGCCGGAATCTGGCTGAGCCGCTCGCTAATCGCGTCGAAAGCGCCAGAGATGCGGCTCTGCACGAAACTGCCGGCTTCGGCAAATCCGACGCCGAGAACCCAGTCGACCTTTCCCTTCCACTTTCTCACGGCAAATTGCGCGAGCAGTGCGCCGGCTTCGTAACCCACCTCGAAGTTGTCGACGCCGAAATAGGTGGCGTTAGGGTGGGGCACGTCGATGGCGACCAGAGGGATCTCGGCCTTTTTGAAGATGTGGGCCACGCGCGGGGCCACCGCCTCCTCGACCTGGAATTCGAGCACCAGATCTACGCGTTTGGCCACAAACTCTTCAGCGTTCCGAAGGGCAATGTCGGGATCGTACCGATTGTCGAGCATGAGCAACTCGACTCCGGCAGCCGCGGCAGCAGTCTCGATACTCTGCGCAACGGCCACCGAAAATGGCATCTCGCCGCTCAGTGCGGCAAAGCCGAAACGAAGCCGGCGGGGCCGGGAAACCAGCCGGTACTGACCGTCCTGCGATTCGGCGACATAGCCCCGATGCACCAGCGTCTTGAGGATGCGGTAAACACTGGTCTTGGATATTTTGGTCTTCTGAAAAACCTCTTCGAGAGCAAGCGGGCCATGGTTCTGCTCCAGCAGTTCGATCACGTTGAGAGCCTTCGAGAGAATGGGGATCAAATAGAGTCTTTTGATCTTCGCTTTGGCCAACCTGCTGTCTCCTTGCTTTGATTGCCGCCCGCCGAACGGCCTATGGTCAAGCATAACGCCTTGCGAGGCGTAGCTGTTCACTGTTGAAGGATTACCTATCGAGTTCATTGCGTGCAGTTGAGAGCATTGTCAGAGTTCATCTGGGGTCCCCGGAAGCGCCGGAAGGCCGTCGCTCACTGTTGATCGCGCCGACTTAGAATCCACACCTTGCCGGATCGCAACTTTGAAAATGCTCTCGTCGTGAACCAGGAGCACATGCAGGAAGCGCGGTCCATGCACGCCTTTGATGCGCGTCATCTCGATGTCCGCGGTAGCGCTGGGGCCGGAGATGTAAGTGGCGAGCGCTGGCGGCTTGGGGCAACGGCTGAAATATTCCGGCAGGGTCTCGACCACCTGACTGGCTCTCAGGATGCACAGGTGCCAGTCGGGCAGCAGAGTCAGCACCCGGCGGCCTTCGGCCGGGGAGTGGTGCAGGGCGATGGTGCCCGAATCGGCGATGCCGCAGAAGGCCGCGGTAACCACGCCTTCCGCCGCTTCAATCTCTGCCGTGGTGAGGCCACGGTCAACCTTCCAGTCTAAGCCGGGAATCAGCCACTCACTGGGTAACCCTTCCGGGGCCGCGAAGATCCGCTTGCCACTGGTTTCCAGTTGAGCGCGGATGGCGGCCAGAAGCTGCTCCGGAGAGGTCTCCACCACTTCGGCGTCGTATTCGCGCAAGCGCTCGATCATCAGATCCAGGCAGGCCTCGCGCGTCATGGCGCCTTGGCGGAGATAGTCGCGAGGGAGCGCGGCGTAGGCCTCGGCAATTCGAGCTGGGGCAGCGGTTTCGGTTGCGCTCCGCACCCGCTCCAGAATGCTTTGACGTGAGGAAGTGTTCATTTCGCCTCCTTGCGACGCGCCGCCCACCACTCGTGAAAGTTTTGCGGGGGCAATCCGCGTAGGTCGCGGGTCTGGGTCCATTTGGCGCCGACGCTGGGCAGGCTGTGGATCCAGCCGTCCTTGCGCGTAAAAAGGCGCGCTCCAATGCGCCCCAGACCTTGCGCCGCGTGAAAACGACCGGCGCCGGCGAAAAGGAAGTTGGCGATGCGCAGGCCGAGGTAGAGGGGATCGAAGATGCGGCCCGCCTGCCTGCGTTCCTGGTTCACTACCTGGGAGCGCAATTCGAGCAGGACTTCGGGGATGTTGATCTTGACCGGGCACACCTCGTAGCAGGCGCCGCACAGGGAAGAAGCAAAGGGAAGCGACTGGGCGTGCTCCATGTTCATCAATTGCGGGGTGAGGATGGCGCCGATGGGGCCGGGGTAGACCGATCCGTAGGCGTGGCCGCCGGTCTGGCGATAGACCGGGCAGGCGTTCATGCATGCCGCGCAGCGAATGCACTTCAGTGTCTGCCGCTGCTTGGGCTTGGCGAGAATTGAGGAGCGGCCATTGTCCAGCAGCACCACGTGGAATTCTTGCGGGCCGTCGCCCGGCATGACCCCAGTCCAGAGCGAGGTGTAGGGATTCATGCGCTCGCCGGTGGCCGAGCGGGCCAGCAGTTGCAAGATCACTTCCAGATCCTGGAAGCGGGGAATCACTTTCTCGATGCCGGCCAGAGTGATCAGGGTGCGCGGCAGAGTTAGGCACATACGCCCATTGCCTTCCGACTCGACCACGGCAACCGAGCCCGTTTCGGCAATCAGAGAATTGGCGCCGCCAATGGCCGTGGGGATGGTAAGGAACTTCTGCCGCAGGTAAGTGCGGGCGGCGTTGGTCAACTCCTTGGGGTCGTCGGAGAGATTCTTCAGGCCCATGCGCCGCGCAAAGATCTCGCGCACCTGGCTGCGATTCACGTGCAGCGCCGGCACAACGATGTGCGAGGGCTCTTCCTCACCAAGTTGGAGAATGATCTCGGCCAAGTCGGTCTCAAAGACGTTGACGCCGTTGGCTTCGAGAAAAGGATTCAACTGAATCTCCGCCGAGGTCATGGTCTTGATCTTGATGACCTCATTGGCGTTTTCATGGCGCACCAGGTCAAGGATGATGCTGCGTGCTTCGCCGGCGTCGGCGGCCCAATGCACGATGCCGCCGGCGGCGGTGCAGCGCTCTTCAAACTGCTCAAGATAAGCGCCCAGATTTTCCAAAGCATGGCTGCGAATAGCGGAAGCCGCAGTGCGGAGCGCCTGCCAGTCGGTCTTCTCCGCCACGAGTTTGCCGCGCTTGCCCTGAATCACGTCGATGGCGTGGGCGACGTTCTTGCGTAGCTGCGGATTGCGCAGAACGGGCAGCGCGGCCTGGGGAAATGGCGGCGCGAAGCGCGGATCGAGTACGACGCGGTCAGGAACAACGCTGCTCATCGAATCGCCTCCACCGGAAACCGTTCGTTATCCGCTTCCGAGCTGGCCAGAATCTCGGCCAGGTGGATGGTCTTCATCCCCACATATTGGCGGTGCATGGCCCCGCCCAGGTGCATCAGGCAACTGTTGTCGAGGGCGGTACAGTATTCAGCGCGCGTGGAAACGACGTCCTGCAACTTGGCTGCCAGCATGGCCGAGGAGACCTCGGCATTTTTCACCGAGAAGGTACCGCCGAAGCCGCAGCAGCGATCTGCATTGGGAATCGGCACTAGTTCCAATCCGCGTACTTTGGCCAACAGTCGGTACGGTCGCTCGCCCAGGTGCAGTGCCCGCACTCCATGGCAACTGGCGTGATAGGCCACGCGATGCGGGAAGTAGGAACCCACGTCCTCCATTCCTAGCCGGTCGATGAGGAACTCGCTCAGTTCGTAGACCCTGGGCAAGAGCGCCTCAAATTCCTTGCGCAGGGCTTCGTCACCGAGTTCCTCGATCAGGCCGGGATATTGGTCGCGCATCATGGCCACGCACGAAGAGGAGGGGGCCACGACGGTTTCCGCGTCCCGATAAATATGAATGAAGCGCTTGGCTTGGGCGAAGGCCTCGCGGCGAAAGCCGGTATTGGCGTGCATCTGGCCGCAGCAGGTCTGTTGGGAGTTGAACTCCAACTCGACGCCCAGCCGCTCCAGCAGGCTCACCACGGCCCGGCCCGTCTCAGGAAACAAGGTATCGTTATAGCAGGTAATGAAAAGTGAGGCGCGCATGGTTGCCACCCATTGCAGCGGGATCTTGGATCAAAGGCATCATCATATTCTAACCAGAGATAATTTGTCTATTGCATTGCCGGGCACAACTCCGCGTATCGTGGAGACCCTCGGAAATCCTTCACAGACAGAGGGGCCGCTTCGAGTCAGGGTCCGTCGCAAGTCTGTGAATTCGCTATTGAAAATATTTCCTCTTCCGCATTTCAGCGTTTGGGCTTTATGATGGTTCGCGGTGCGGGGAGTGTTTGCCACTTCTCGCCAGGAGGTAGTTCTTTCCATGAGCGCTGTGCCTGCCAACCTCAAGCGGTATGAGATGCTGATCGACGGGGAATTTGTCGCTTCGTCCAAGACCTTTCCGGTAGTGAACCCCACCACCGAGCAGACAATTGCTGAGTTCCCCAGCGGCACGGTCGAGGATGTGGATCGTGCCGTCAGGGCCGCGGAACAAGCACAAAAGCCTTGGGCCGCACTGCCCGCCATTCAGCGCGGAGCCCATCTGCGTGAGATCGCCGCGCTGATTCGCGCCCACCGCGAGGCGCTGGCCCGCGTCATTACCGAGGAGCAGGGCAAGATTCTCTCCCTGGCCCAGGTCGAGGTGGACTTTTCCGCCGACTATCTGGATTACATGGCGGAGTTTGCCCGGCGCTATGAAGGAGAGATCATCCCCAGTGATCGCCCCGGCGAGAACATTCTCCTCTACAAGGCGCCCATTGGAGTGATCGCCGGCATTCTACCCTGGAACTTTCCCTTCTTCCTGATTGTGCGCAAGATGGCGCCGGCCCTGATCACTGGAAACACCATTGTCATCAAGCCCAGCAGCGAAACCCCCAATAACGCCTTCGAATTCGCCAAACTGGTCGCCCAATCGTCGCTGCCCAAGGGCGTTTTCAATCTCGTTTCCGGCTCGGGCCTTGTGATTGGCAATGCCTTGGCCTCCCATCCGAAAGTGGGCATGGTGAGCCTTACCGGCAGCGTGGAAGGCGGCGTCGCGGTGATGCGCGCTGCCGCTGAAAATGTCACAAAGGTCTCGCTGGAATTAGGCGGCAAGGCCCCGGCGATCGTCATGGCCGATGCCGATCTCGATCTCGCCGTCCGTGCCATCCGCGCCTCGCGCATCATCAATACCGGCCAGGTCTGCAATTGCGCTGAGCGGGTTTATGTCCACGAGTCGATTGCCAAGGAGTTCACCGCCAGGATCGTTGCCGCGATGGAGAAGACCGTGGTCGGCGATCCCATGGACTCTGCCACCGAAATGGGCCCGCTGGTCAGCAAGCGGCAGCAGGAACTGGTCGGCGCCGTTGTGCGCCAGGCTCACCAGGATGGCGCGCAAATCCTCTGCGGCGGCAGCGCCTGCGAGGGTGAGACAGGGTACTTCTTTCCGCCAACGGTTCTCGCAAACTGCCGGCAAGAGAGCGCCATCATGCAGAAGGAGACCTTTGGCCCGGTACTGCCCATCGCCACTTTCAAGACCTCCGACGAAGCCATCGCGATGGCCAACGACTGCGAGTATGGCCTGACCTCCTCGATCTACACCACGAACCTGAGCGTAGCCATGCGCGCCGCCAATGAGCTGAAGTTTGGCGAAACCTACGTCAATCGCGAGAACTTCGAGGCCATGCAGGGCTTCCATGCCGGCTGGCGCAAATCCGGCATCGGCGGCGCAGACGGAAAACATGGTCTGGAAGAGTACTTGCAGACGCACGTCGTCTACTTGAACTACGACCTCCAGCAACAGTAGGAGGTCTCCCTCTGCTGGATCGGTGACAGACTGGGGAAATCCTCTAATGCACGACGCTCCATTGTTCAGGAACGTAATGGTTTCCAATGCTCCGGCAATGCGCTCTTCATCCTTGATCAGGCTAGGTAGAACAAGAGCCAGACTCGCCGTTTCGTTAGATGGCGCAATTTCAATCCTGCGGTTTCCGAAGTTAAATTGAACATCGAGGTGCAACCGAGTACCCAGTTGGTCAACAAAGAAGCGCAGGTGGCGCACTTGTTCGCGCGCATGCACGCTCACATACGGGGACCGCAAGTCGACTCCGTCCTCGCTTTTCCGAATCATCTCACGATCGCGCCCAGACCCTTTATCTGATCCCTGTGCGACGGAACGCAGCCTTCGGCGTGTGGTTCTCGAGCTCCCTAAGAACCATCTGAACTCTACGCAGCACCGAGGACGGCTCGCACCGGGTTGAGCAAAGATGCGAGTTGGTTACGGCCGCGATTCACCCGTGATTTCACGGTACCTACGGGAATACGCAACTTGCGGGAGATCTCGAGCTCTTCGAATTCTTGAACGATGCGCAGAATTACAGCTTCGCGCATCACCGGAGAAATCTTGTCTGTAGCCTCGGAAATGATCGCTGTTACTTCATTTGATAAGGCTGACTCATACGGTGTCGGTCGCAAATCAAACAGTTTCTGGGCCAGAGGCGTCACAGCGGAGTTCTCCCAGCCCTTATCCATCGAATCTTTGACGCGCTCTTGTTTCCGTCTGCGAAAGCGGTCAATGCGCAAATTGCCGGTCACTGAGGCGATCCAGCTTTTCAGGCAGCCACGTTCCGGATTGTAGCTAGCCAGAAGTCCACATTGGCGATTCCGACTTCTACCCACAGTCCCACCCACAGTTGATGCTGTCTTACACGACTTGCGCGTACTTCGGCAGTTCACCATGGGCTTGTGAGTCATTGAAAAACATAATAGGGCAGCCCTTCACAGGCAGAAGTCAGAATAAGTAGACCATTGCCGTTGCTCAGCGGAGGTCCGGCGCGGTTTCCCCTGTGCTGTTGTTCGGCACAGAGGTCGTCGGTAGGTCAAAAGAGCAAAATTTGCCAAGGCAGAGGTCTGGTCCGAAGTGCCTTGTGTCTAACAATTTTCTGCCAAGAATTATCTCCGGCTCCATGGGCGTTTGCGAGGACCGATCCTGATTGGGCTGAACGGTTTTGCGCCCGTTGAGGTCTGTGGACCCCGGGTGTATGAAGAAGTGTTAGCGATTTGGAAACAGGCTGTCTACAAACCGATAAGATCAGAATATGGACCCTGAGGATCTAATGTTTTCAGATTTTCTGCCGACAATCGCCAAGCTTGGGAAAGGCGAATGGACGACAGTCTATTCTTCCCGGGACAGTCTCGATGGCGTGGCGATCTACTCTGCGCTCATAAAGAGCACGCTCGTCAAACGAGCACTACAACGCCCCTCTTGGGATTTAACTATAGGAGACGGAGCCCCTGGCCTGGAGTCCAGCTTTGGGGCCGGGAAGGAAAGGACGCGCTATGTTCGCTCCTCGGATAGTGGAATTGAGCCCCTTGTTTTGAAGCGCAGTTTCCACGAAATCAGACCCGGCTACTGGGAAGTCTCCGAAGACTTCCGGCTATATTTCAATCTCTACGATGACAAGTTGGGCCGCAAACTTTTGCGGATCGATGATAACGGTGACCAGCACGAAGCGGTCTTGATGAAGGATCCCCGGCGAATATCTGGCAAAGGGGTGGATCGCCGCTCACTCGGCCGCGATCCTAATGGTGAGCGCGCACTTGATAAACGTCGTCGCAATCAATTCGGTAACAGGCTCTCAGTGGCTGGTGGAAACCACGGAATTCAATCAGTACAGGTCGTTGGTGGGATGGGCTACTCTATCAGTTGAAGCTGACAGATTGTTGGATCTTCCGAGAGAATTCAATCAGCACCGGTTTCACCCATGGCGTTGAGATGCCGTCGTGGCCGCTAGTATGAACGGAGCATATTTGTCGCTAGTTGTCCCAGTAGCCTCTTTGTTTTCTCCGAGTGTTCATGAAACTCAGATCCCTCCTTCGTGCATCGACGATTGCCGTTTGCGCATCGCTCCTCCTTTTCATGAATCGACCAACCACTCGCTTTCCATCTCGCCCCTACCAGGCACCTGAATTCGAGTTGCTGGACCTGAATGGCAAACAGGTACATCTGTCCGATTTTCGTGGAAAAGCGGTTGTCCTGAATTTTTGGGCATCCTGGTGCGCACCATGCAGGAGAGAGCTTCCTTGGTTCATGGACTTTCAGAAAGAGTATGGCCCGCGAGGACTACAAATCATCGGGGTGTCGATGGATGACGGCGGGAGAGATGCCATTGCGCCGTTCGTTCGCAGAATAGGCATAAATTATGTCGTTCTTCTAGGCGACAATCACGTCAGCTCTCTTTATGGAGGGCTGGATGTCCTGCCGACGACCTATTACATCTCCCCTCATGGAGATGTAATTGCACTCGTGAACGATGTGATTAGCAAGTCCGAGGTTGAACGCGACATCAAACAGGTACTTGGGTCGGGTGTTAAGAACGAGGCCTCGCTCATTCCGCGCGGAGAGTCTCGGAAGGATCGAGCCAACGTGGAGTATTGCGCACAGGAATTCGATCAGAGAAGACAAGCTGGAGGGCGCACAACTGGCTCGAAGAGGCCAGATCACTCGTCGACCTGCATTCGCGGTCATATCGGCTCATAGCTTCAGATGGACGGGCATTACGCCAGGATTCGGCTCCAACATTATTCCCGATTCTCCTGGGGCCACTGGCGGCCGCGAGCCAGTGTTGAGGAAGAGTTGGCGACAATCCTATTGGGACTCATAACCTTGCTACAGGCGGGCTGGAAGTGCGCCTTTGGCCTAGGCACATACGCTACCTGTAGAAGAGGCAACCTCGCTCTGCCAGGCCATCGAGCCAGGATGGTGGTCCTAGCGTATCTACCCAGCCTAGATCAACGCCACTAATTTGAGCGGATTTCTTCGCCGGAGACGACGTCGGACGGAATGCCCGGTGTCGGGAACCAGAACTTCAGGTCTTCGGCAGCGAAAACGCTCTCGATGGGTTTCGCCCGTGTGTGGAGCGCGAGGTCAAACAGCCCCCAATGGATGGGCATGAGCAATCCGTGACCGCCAAGAGCACGAAAGCAGCGGACAGCGCCTACTGGGCCCATGTGAATGTCGGCCCAAAGTGGGTCCGAAGCACCGATCTCAAGCATGGTAAGGTCAAACGGTCCAAACTGCCTGCCGATATCTACGAAGCCATCCCACTCTCCCGAGGCGGCGCCGTAATAGACACGATGCTCGGAGCCGATGAAAGCGAAGGATGCCCACAGAGTCTCGAATCGATTGAAGAGACTGCGACCGGAGAAATGGCGTGCTGGCAAGGCGGTGATCGTCACTGAGCCGACGGTCACGTTCTCGGTCCAGTTCAGCGCGGTGCAGCGGGTGGCATCGATGCTGAGAGTATGCAGAATCTTTTCAACGCCGAGCGGCGTGATCCAGCGGGCGTTCTGAAGCTGCGGCATTGTTGCAAGCCTGCGGATGGTGCCTGCGCCGAGGTGGTCGTAATGATCGTGCGAAATCACTACGGCATCGATGTTCGGCAAATCCTGAAGTGCAAGTGGCGCGGGAAAGAAACGTTTGGGGCCAGCCCATTGCGTTGGGGCCGCGCGCTCATCCCAAACAGGATCGATGAGTAGACGTATCCCGTCGATTCAGCCAGCGAGGTGGAGTGCCCCATCCAGGTAATGCGCAAGCCGGAGTGTGGACTCATCGCAAAGACCCGCGGGTCTGTATGAAAGGGGCCAAGAGAATGTCTTGGTGATCGTGCCGCAGCTCCCAAAAAAGAATCGAGGACCGATCTTGAACATCAGCGAAAGCCCACCGACTTTCGCTGGTACGGGATTCAAAAACTGTTTACTTTCCCGCTTCGCAGGCTTCAGGGTCATGCCTATTGGATAATTTATCTTGCGCACGGATTCCTTAAAACGTAAGCAGTTATGGGAAGATGCAGCTGGGGTAATAACGTAGCTGGATCGCTTGCCATGAACGCGAACCGTTGCCTCCAGCCATCCTTTATCGATCCAGGACAGGATTTCAGCCTTGCGTACATGCAGTATCCTTGCCAGCGATTCGATCGACATCCAATCGCAGCGAATCTCCCGGACCTTCAATTCGTTTCGCTGCAGCGCACAACGGACGGACTTTACGCTACGCCCCAACATCTTTGCCGTTTCCGCGACCGAATGGGTGGCAATGTGTTCGCGCAAGTTGTCGAGTTCATCGTCGGTCCAGCGCCGGTGCTCGTCGCGGATCTTCAACCCTGTTTGCAGAACAAACCACCAGCAGGATTCTCTGGATCGACCGCTATGTCTTTGCAATCGGCAAACGAGTTGACCGAGCTTTTCTCCTGACAATACGCGGGCCTGAATGGCCATAGCTTTGGCGTCCTCGCTCCACGCATGGATCGCATTCTGATTTTGCGCAGCATTCATCGGGCACCTCTGGGGATGGAGATGCGAAAAAACTCCTCTACATATAAAGCTGTCGAGAAGGGAAAAAACGAACAGTAATGACAATTATTTTTGCGTCTTTCACATTTCCGGCCTATACTGCGTCTTACAGCCGTCGCGAGATGTTCTTTGCGATGACAACCCGCACTTGTTCGGCATTGCAAGACGGGCTTCCCCTCATCCCACCTGCCGACCAAATTCGGTCATAAGCACAATAGGTTTTCAAAACTTTGCTTGATTTTTGCGTGGCCTTTCGGGATTGCTTTGGGAGATTTGTCGAAGAGCTCAGCTGTTCTGAATTCAAAGCTTGAAACTTTTACCCATTTGGCATCTGATAATTCGATCGATGAGCGTGGATGTGAGCCGTCCTGCACACCTGGGGGTCTGCCTTGCTGCATCACCCGCATTTGCATTGCGTAGTCCCAGGCGGCGGCATCTCACCCGAAGGCACCCGCTGGGTCCCTTGCAAGCCCGGCTTCTTCCTGCACGTTCGCGTGTTGTCGCTATTGTTCCGTCGCCTGTTTCTGGAGCAACTCCAGAACGCCTTCGACTCTGGCACACTGCAGTTCTTCGCCGCCTTGGAAAGCCTCCGGGATCGGCGCGCATTTGTCCGTTACCTGGAACCTCTGAAAAAGGCAAAGTGGGTCGTCTATGCCAAGCGGCCCTTCGCCGGCCCCGAACAGGTCTTGGATTATGTCGGCCGCTACACTCATCGCGTCGCGATCTCGAACAACCGCCTGCTCGACATCGAAGCCGATCAAGTAAGCTTCCGATACAAGGACTATCGAGACCACAGCCAGCAGAAAACGATGACCCTTTCGGCCGAGGAATTCATCCGTCGCTTTCTCCTCCACGTCTTGCCGCATGGCTTCCACCGCATTCGCTATTACGGCTTCCTCGGCAACCGAAATCGACAAGAAAAACTGACCCAATGCCGCCAACTACTGGGCATGGCGCTTCCGCAGATGCCTCCAGAGTCATCAGAAATGCAGGACTACCGTGACCGGTGCGAAGAACTCAACGGGGTTTCATTGCGCCTCTGTCCCGCTTGTCGCCGGGGTCATATGGTGCTGATAGACACGTTTGAAGCAAGCAGACGCCCGGCGATCAAGGACACATCATGAGCAGCGGTAGCACACTCGTCAGATACTGCCCACTGCGAGGTTGGTTCTTCCAACGCTACAGGGAATCCCTGTCTCTTGCTGCGCAGCATCGTCTGTTCTCGCATCAATCTTGCCAGCCAGTGGGATTCGAACCGGCCCGAATCCCCGGATCAACCAACGTCAACTGCAATACGGCCACTATCTACGAGCTTGTCCCCTTCCTTCAGGCCTCTGCCAACCATTCAATACCCATAGGTCCAGCATCCTGCGGCGGTTCAGTCCAATCCGTTTTTAGCGCACCGACGCGGCCATCAACTTCCAGCCGCTCCCAATGCATCTGTGCGCCGCGCCGCTACGCTAAAAACGCTCTGCATTATGTGAAGATTTGCATAAACGCAAGAATTATCTTTTCTGTGGATCGAACTCTGGCGGCGAACGCGCTGCCGCCATTTATTCGTTGGTTGGCACAGCCAAACTGAACGGCCTTGATCCGGAAGCCTATCTTCGCCAGGTCTTGATCCGCATCGCTGAACATCCGATCAACCGAATCGAGGAACGGCTTCCCTGGAATCTGGCCGACACTCTCCAGCCCGTCGCCATAGCTGCCTGACCTGTGCTTCCCGAAGTGTCCACTTACTGAACCCCGCGTAATACAGTGACACTACGGATCAAAAAAAGAGTCCCGCGTGGTGCAGGAAAGAAAATGGCAGCGTGGATTTGCGCACTCGATTCATACCGCTCGACACGCCCTCTTCGG
>Ga0302140_10001065_pt1 | contig 35780 bp, 20 predicted proteins | sample I_Bog_E1_1_FD_202095 | JGI IMG/M metagenome (GOLD analysis project Ga0302140, IMG submission 202095) | Peat permafrost microbial communities from Stordalen Mire near Abisko, Sweden - I_Bog_E1_1 | ecosystem: Environmental > Terrestrial > Soil > Wetlands > Peat | place: Sweden: Abisko, Stordalen... | reverse complement strand
CCACACAGCCCGTAAAACAGGATACTCAACATGACATCATCCCTTAAAAATCGCCACGGTATTTAGAGAACCGTCATGTTGGATTGGTTGAAAGGAAAGTTCATGGCGAAGAAACCGCAAGAAATCCGCCTGTTGGCTATGCGCTTGGCGGACATGGTGTGGGTCCATCCGAAGATGGACCGAAGCCATGTGTGCACCAAATGCGGCGCGCCGGTCGGCCTCTATCCGTCCGGCCAAGCCGTGCTGAAACGTTACAAGGATGTCGAAATCGTCTGCCATATCTGTGTGCCGCTTACACCAACCTATGCTCCGGCGCCGGGATGGGTGGACGAATTGTTCCAGTCGGTGCCGCGCGAGCCTTAATAGCCCATGCGCAACAGCAAACTCTTCATCGCCGCAATCGAGGCCTGTGAGCGCACCCCATCCGGCGGATTGACCCGTTGCATCTCACTGTCCCGGAAATCCGCCACGATTTTCACCAAATCACCCGACAGAGCAAAATACTCATCGATCAGTTGGATGAACATCTCATTCGGCATCAGGATCGGCCGGATCGCCGCGACATGATCGAACGCTGTCTCAGAGTCCATGCCATGCTGGATCAATACCCCGATGGCGATCGCCGTGCTGCGGCTCATGCCCGCATAACAATGCACCAGCAAACGATCGTCGGCGGTTAGCTTGGCGGTGAATTCGAAGACCTGTTCCAGATGCGCCCGCGCCGGATGGATATGCCCCTCCATCGGCCGGGGAATGTCACTCACCTCGATAAACAGATGGTTGCCCGGTAGCGTCTCCATCCCGTTCAGGACACTCAGCACATGGGTCGGCTGCCACCGCGCAATGACGTGCTGAAGTTCCTCGTAGCCGCAAATTTTCAATTCAAACACAAACTATTCCCATCCTGGTTAATGCACAGCGCTTTTGGGTTTCCGACCGCGCTTGCCCTTGATCCGCTCGATCGTGCTATCACTCCCATCTTGGTCACGCTGTTCAATCTCATTATCCACCTGTCGGGTATAGCTCGGCATCGCCCCGGCCATGATCAACAGGTCGTCCCGGATATCTTGCGCCCGGCGTTCGATATTGAGTACCCGGCGAAAACAGTTGAATGAGTGAATACCTGAGCTAAGAGCGAAACTTCCCGTAGTGGGAACACTAGGGCAATACACCCGCTCGTTCTTCGGATCAATGGCTTGACGATTACCGGGATAGACCCGCCAGCCCTTGGGTTTATCTTGATGGGTTTCGATCCATTGATCACGGTGTTGGCTTCTCAGTAAATCGTCGCTGACCATTGAACGCTTTTGGATCACAAGGTTTCCGCTTACTTTGTTACGCCGTCCGAAGTTGGTCACCTCCGCTAGTAGTGTATAACTTCCGAAATGCCAGCCGATCAGAGGCGCCCATTGCTTTATCCATTCGCTTTCGGCCACATCCCCACAGACTGTGACTATGCCTTCTGAACTGACACAGCCATCTGCCGCAAGCCAACCCCGTAGAAATCCCCGCAGATAATCCAGTGATTGACCTGGAGTTTCCGGAAGGCGTTTGAGGTCGCACCACATATTATGAAGGAAATAAACCGGGTCGCCATTCGCAGATGGTGGATTTGATTTGGTATAACCATCGAGCCAAGACTCCAAGCTCACCTTAGAGCCGCACAGTCGCATGAAGTAACTCTTAGTTGGTTCCCAACTTAGACTGCCGTCGCCATAAATTAAGCCATGAATCACACCACGACGATGTTCCTCTGCATCATCGATTACGGTTGACGGGCGGAGGTCAGCAGTCCAAACCTCTTTGGTGCGATAGCCATTACCATCGACAAAATGCTTGGTGTTGATTCTCTCACCGGTTCCTTCCTGTACCCAACCATGATCGAGTGTTGATCGAATCGACACCTTCTCGAAATTGCCCGAGAAATTGAGATTGACCGTGTCTTGCATCCCGTAGTCATGGATGTGCGATTTGACCCAATCACCGTTTCCATCGAGTAACGTGACATCCTGTTCCGCGACATCTTGAATCGCGATCGACCCATACTCGCGGGTCAAGATCATCGTTGAACCACTCAGGCAATTTTTGATAATTTGCGTGTAAAAACTAAATGGATTATCCGACCGCGCCTCGTTGAATTGTAAGCCAACTTGAGCCAGTTGCACGAGCGCATGACTACGCATTTCGTCGAGGTAGGTATTGCCATTTTGATACACTGTGCCATTTCTGCGACACATAAAGGAGCCGTATTCGGTTTCTGGGCACCAGATTTTGCCTTTGTAGTTTACGGTCGGTTCGTTTGGATGATAAGCCTTGCCAGGATGCGCCCTCCCGTTTCTTTTACCGCCGTGGAAATCGATGTTTTCGACCATCGAGTGCCGGAAAATATCGTGCGCCTTTGAAAAGATGTTGACTTCGTTGATCGAGGTCGGAACACCAAACGACACGATATCGTCTCGTAGGCGTGTCGTGGTGCGATGACCGGCGAGCGTGCATAGGGCCAGAAAGGCGTCGAGATGCTTTTTGTCTTTCTGGCTGTATCTGAGATAGCCGCCATACTTGTTATCGGCGCCAAACGTTTTAGTCCGACTTCCGTCACCGTCCACCATCGTGTTGATCAAGATTTCTCTTTGCGCTTGTGACAGCGTCAGGATGAAGGGCATGGAAAGAACGCGACCTTCGGCTACCGCTAGGATTTTGTCACACATCTCCTTGGTCAAATTGAACACTACCAAAGTGCCGCTTGCGACCGGTCGATGGGTCTCGCTAAAGGTGCTTTTTAGAGAATTCAGACATGCGCGGATACGATCAGCTTTTGCACCTTCGTTCTGGGAAATAGACACCCGGCAGTAGTTGCGTCCTTCCTCGAAATAGTAACTTCCTTCGGTTACAGTCCATCCAATCAGTTCAACGAATTCGTCAGTATAGGTTGTATCCGTGTCGGCGACCGGATCGCCTATCAAGACCAAACGATCTTTTTCGATCAGAAGCTCGACCTCTTTCAACCCCTTATCCGTAACGAACTTGTGGTGTGGCGTCACCAGTGCGTCCATGCCTGTCACGGTAAGATGGAACATCTTGCCATCATACTCGTCGTTCCGGAAGATCGACTTGATCTTCGACCATTTCATCTGACCATTTTCATAGGACAGAATGATATCATCTTCATTGATCTCGTCGCCATTCAGCCAGCCTCGCTGAGTCAATGCTTCAGTTTCTTGATCTACACAATAGTTGCGCCAGCTACCACCGCGCGAGTAACGTTCAACCAGCAGGATGAACATATTGGCCAAGCGGTTTGACATCCCGCCGCATTCGAGGGTGAAATTGCCGTTCTCCAAGCCGCCATGCCAATGCGACCGGCCGACCTCGACCGGTTTGCCTTCCCGCAGGATGAAATGGCGGAATGGCGGGAAGTTGGTCTTCACCACCCAGCCGCCAGTGCTGGACGCCTTGCGGCGTTTCTCATCCGCCTCCGCTGGCAGATGCGTATCCGACATCAGCCGAATGACGATTTCCTCGCGATCGAGACTGGCCGGATCAATAGTTAAGGTCTTGCTGGACAGTTTTGACGCCTTGCTCTCGACCGCCTGCTGAAACAGTTCCGGAGTGACATCATCCAACGAGGCCACGATCATATCAAAATTGGCGAATTCCGGCGCCAAGTAACTGCAATAGCTGTTCTTCGAATTGTGTATCTCAGACAGGAGTTCACGGTTCGTAATATACTTGATCTTCTGCATAATGCGATAAACCTAAAATGAAGCCGCTTGCTATATAGGGCGGGATTTCAAAAGTACAAGTAGAAAACTGCTTGGTTAATCCTGTCCGCCTAAATATTGGACAGAGGATTTGATCATGAGTGTTGTCACCTATCCCGCCAATTCGCCCTATAGCGCGACTCCACAGAAAAGTTGGGCAATCGGCCGCTTTGTCTTTCGCGCGGTGCCGCCGGATGGCACCGATCAGCTTTACACGTTACTGCCGCAACATCAGTATCGCCCGGACCGATTGTCCTATGACTTGTATGCGTCGCCCGCCTTCTGGTGGGTATTCTGCGAGCGCAATCCGTTTCTGCGCGGCGACCCGATCTGGAACTTCCTGCCAGGATTGCAGATCATGGTGCCGCAGCATGATTATCTGCGCCGCGTAACGGGCGCCTGATGGCCGATATTTTTCGCCCCGGCATTGCGCCGTTGCAGATTTTTCCGACCGATGGCACCCCCAGCAGTCTGACCAACAGCGCCGCCATCCCGACCATGGTGATCAAACCATTCAGCCCCGAGCAGGAGGTGGTCGCTCCGGCAGTGGTGCCTAATCCACCGGGCTTTGTGCCCCAGCCGGTCGCCGCCCCGCTCACCCTGAGCCTGGGCAATAGCGCCAATGTCGATACCTCGCAGCAATACGGGCTGCCGGTCGAGGGCGCCACGGCCGATAGCTTTTCCGATAACCGATTGCCCGGCTTGCAGACCGATTTCCTGCCGAAATCGCCGGAAGCCCCCGCCACCGACCCGGCCCCGCCGATCAAGGCCCTGCCCGTGGATAATCGGCCTGCTGCCGCTTCATTCGATGCGATGATTGCAGGCATGCAGGGCAATGCGCTGAACTCGGTCTACCAACCAACCTATCATATCCGCTTCTACCTCGCGCGCGAAGGCGACATGGTGGCGCAGACCGGCGCCACCGATATCAGCACGCTGAACCAAAAGATGCAGACGATCCCGCAAGTCACCATCGCCGAAAGCGGCGTGACCGGGTTCAATATCAAGTCCCTCGAAATCGACACGGTAGCCGCCAGCACGGCGCGAACGCTTTACATGACGCCCAGCGTCTTTACCCTGGTGGTGACCGATCCGCTGGGTTCCAGCTTCCTGGATAGTTTCCCCGCCGCTGCCAATAAGCTGGCGATCTCTGATTTTACCAAATGCTCATACTATCTGGAAGTGCAATTCAAAGGCTATGACGAAAACGGCAATTATGTCAATCCCGCGAAGGACTTTAGTAACGGCGGGGTCTGGACCTATTCGATCCAAATTACCAAAATCGATGTCAAACTGAACGAGGGCGGCGGCGTCTATACCATCACGTTGATGACGAATGAATCGGCCGCTTTGATCGATCAGTATAACAGCATTCATTATGCGCCGTCGATGACCCCGTTTCGCGTCGTCGGCGACACGTTGGGGGCGCTTTGGGACGATTACGCGACGAAGGTCAATAAGGCGCGCGAGGATGCCCAAGGCGTCGATAAGAGCAAGAATCTGCCGCTGTTGGACATCTCCATCGTCAGTTTCCCGATCGACAAAGGCCCAGCGTCAACCATCGGCAAAGACCCGAAAAACTTCAAGCTGAAAGCGCAAGAACCCAGCAAGAGCCCGTCCAAAGCGGATGATATGGTGAATGGCAAGTATAGCCCAGTGGTTAATCCGCAAGCCAGCACCCAAAATTTTATTATGTCGTCGATCCAACATACCGAAGAAGGCCACACCATTACGATCGATGATCTGCCCAACAACCCCGGACAGGACCTCGATTCAAATACCACCAACGGCTGCAAATTTCGCGAATCGGTGTTGTTTTCGGTCGAGGCGGACTCGCAAATCACCGGCCATGATAAAGATGGCACGTCCCTGAATTACACCCGAAAAGTCGTCTACAATGTGCGATCACGCGCCTCGCAAAGCGCCATCATCAGCCGAACCCAAACCGACAATGCCAAAGACCCCGCCGTGCAACGCCAGATGATTCAGAAACTCATCGATAACCAGTATCTAAACAAACGATATGATTTTGTCTTTACCGGTCTCAACACCGAAGTGCTGGAATTCAATTACGATTTCAACTTCATGTTTCAGGCACTAACCCCAAGCTATGCGGGCGCGCGCCAGGGCATGGATTCGGTCTCATCCAATGCGGCCAACAATCCCGCCAGCCAATGCCCTACCTACGATCGCGACACCGCCAATATCGATCTGACGGTCGGGAGTGGCAAACAGAACGTCACGGTGGACAATACGGGCGGCACCCCGGTCACCGCAGCGTGCGTGGCAACCCCCGCTAACGTGGCCAACAGCCCGTCCCTGGCCAGTCTGGTGCAGGCCAATGGCATCGGCGCTCAGACGGCGGCATTGTTCGGCGGCTCGACCTCAGTGGCCTCGACACTGGCCGCATTACCAGCCAATGCCCGGAGCACGGTCGAAGCGAACGGGGTGGCAGGGTCAGTTGCCGCTTCGCTGACCGGTAACGTGCCCGGCACAACACCGAGGTCGCTGGGCAATACACCGATGGCGGCCAGTAATAATGCTTCCGGCACCACATCCACTCCGAAAACGCTGTCCGAGGTCGCGCAAGGTAGTAATAAAGTGTTCGTCGAAGATTTACTCACGGCGCTCGCCAGTAAAACCAGCGCCAATCAGAATCTGCCGATCTTGATCCCATTTTGGCCCAGCACGCAGGGTGCGAAAATCGCAAGCGGTAAGGATGGCTTTTCCGGGCAATACACGCGCGATCAATCGGTCGCGGGCGCGATCCTGGCACAGGAAGACCCCACCTTCATGACGAAATTCAATCAGATCGAGATGCAGATACGCGGCGATCCGTTCTGGCTCGGGCAATCGAATTTGCAACGACAAATCGCGCTGCGCGCCGAAACCCCGGCCACGTTCGTCGATCTGCCGGAATGGTCCGGGGGTGGACAGCTTTTCTATTTGAAGTTCCGGTACCCGAGTGCTGTCGGCGAAGATTTCAAGCCGGTGTTGAAGGACAGCCCGATCTTCGGTGGACTCTACACCGTGACCCGCATTAACAATTTTTTCACCGATGGCACCTTCAAACAGACCATCATGGCCAATCGTGAACTGTTGCTCGACCCGGCGCGAATCACCGGCAGTTCCAATACCCCAGGCAGTTCAGCCAACACCAATGGTGGGGCCGGGTCCTCAGCCCAGATGACCCAATCAGCGACCCCCGCGAGCGCCAGCACCCTGCAAAGCCTCACCGAAGGCACCAGCCCCTCCACGGCCGCGATCCCCACGGCTCTGCAAGCCGCTGACACGACGACGGTGGGCAATCTCACAGCCGATCAAACCGCTGCGCTCAAAGCCAGCCTCGGCGCCAAGGAATCCGGCAACAATCCCGCACAAGGCAATAACGGCCTCGGCTTTGTCGGGCAATACCAAACCGGCGCCGCCTATCTGGCCGATCAAGGCTACACCACAGCGGCCTCGGCGATCGCTGCGAAATCCGATTCATCCGTGCTCCAGCAAGACAGTTCGTGGACCGGCAAGGACGGCATCCATTCGCTAAGTGATTATCTCGCCAATCCCACTGTGCAGAATCAGGTTATGGATACGGGTATGCAACGTAACTATCAGAGTCTGGTCAATCAGGGCGTGATCACCGGCGATACCACACCCAATCAAACCGCAGGCTTATTGGCAGCAGCACATATCGCGGGGCCGACTGGCGCGGCCAATTTCATCAAGAGTGGGGCCAATCCGCAAGACGCCAATGGCACCACCCCCGCCTCATATTTTTCCCTTGGCGCTAACTCATTTTCACAAGGTTCTTCATGATCGGTTCTCGCGTTCCCAACGCCTTTCAGCCGTCCAGTCAATCGTTGCCTATGGCGATCTATATCGGTTTTGTCAAACAGAACACCGACGCGCAATGCATGGGGCGGCTTGGGGTCTATATTCCCGAACTGGGTGGTGGCGATCCGACTGATCCCGGCTCCTGGATCACGGTGAGTTATGTCAGTCCGTTTGCCGGATCGACCGATCCGACCAAACTGTCCAAATCCAGCATCACCATGGATGGATCGCAGCAATCCTATGGCTTCTGGGCGGTGCCGCCCGATCTCAATAACGAGGTCGTGGTGTTTTTCGCCAATAACGATATGTCGCGCGGCTACTGGCTGGGCTGCACCTATCAACAAAACATGAATTGGATGGTGCCGGGCATCGCGGTCAATGTCACCACCGAACCAGGTACCCCACTGAAAATCGCCCCGGTGGTTGAGTATAACAAAGCCAGTGTGGGCGACACGACCAATCCGCGCCGCCCGCGTTTTGAACCGCTGGCCAATGGACTCGCCATCGAGGGTCTGACCAGCGATACCGAACGGGGCTCGGCTTCCACCTCAGCCCGGCGTGAATCGCCCTCCCAGGTGTTCGGCTTTTTGTCGCCACGCGGCAATACTATGCATGTGGATGATAATACCGCAAATGAATTCATCCGCCTGCGCAGTCGCTCGGGCGCTCAGGTGTTGATTCACGAAACCTCAGGCTACATCTACATTAATTCCAAAAACGGCAACAGTTGGATCGAAGTTTCCGATACCGGGGTGGATATCTATACCGCTGACTCGATCAGTATGCGGGCCGAAAAGGACCTGAATATTCGCGCTGATCGCGACATCTTGCTCGATGCGGGCGGCAATATTCATATGCGTGCCGGAGCCAATATCACCGCCGCCGCGCGTGCTGATGTGCAACTCCAGGCCAACGCGAAAATCAACTTGAATGCCAATAACAATATCGAATTGACCTCGGCAGGCAATATTCTGAATATCGCCGCCTCCGATTTTCAGGTCACCTCGGCGGTCGATCTCATCATGCAGGCAGGCGGCGCAGGCAGTGTCAATGTTGCCGCCGATCTGAACGTCCTGGCCGGGGGCAATCTGCGGTTACAATCCGGTTTGCAGATGTCTCAGCGGGCCGGAAGTCAGCAAATGCGGGATGGCACGTCGGTTCTCGACATGACCGGGGCGGCCCCGCCCGCCATGCCCGATTCGCCGGTCACCATCACCCCGCCGGTCCTGCCAGTCGGCCTGATGCACGGCGACGCCAAGCAAAGCTTCGTTAATGACACGATTCCGTTGTGGAAAGCCGGTGCCCAGATCAACACCATCGTCAGTCGGATGCCAACGCATGAACCCTGGCACGATCATCCCAATGGCGACATTCCGCCGCCGCCCACCAGTTGCACCGAAATCAATGCCACCGGAACGTTTGGCGCAGGCTCGTCATCGAACGTCAATGCTGATGGCACGCTCAATGATACCGGGTGTAGTCCGGGAGCCGCAGGCACCAAGCCGATTTCGACCGAAGTCTTCAACGCGATCATGCAAGCCTGCACGAAAACCAATGCCGATCCCGCCACAATGTTGGCGTTTGCCGATATGGAATCGAGCTTTCAGCCCGGTATCGGCGCCAAAACCAGTAGCGCGACTGGTTTGTATCAATTCACCCAAGGCACCTGGGGCGCCATGGTGACGAAATACGGTAACCAATATAACGTCGGGTTCAGCCAGATTAATGAGGCGCAAAGTAACGCCTTGATGGGTGGTCAGTTCATCAATGACAATGCCGCGCTGCTGAAAAAACAAGGCATCAACAATCCGACACCGGGGCAACTCTACATTATGCATTTTGCCGGGTCGAGTGGCGGCCCGAAACTGATCGCGGCAGCCCAAAACACGCCGAACGATAGTGCCGCAAGCCTCTTCCCGGCCGCCGCTGCCGCCAATCCTTCGATCTTTCGCAACCGCAGTTGTGCCGAGGTGGTGGCCAGTCTCAGCGCCATCGCCGATGCCAAAGCCAAAGCCTATTCCGGTCAATATGGTTTACCTGCTCCCTGTGATCGCAACACCACAGGCAATCCAGCCACCCCTCTCGATCCAACTGCGAGCGCGGCTGCCGCCATGGCCGCACCACAGCCCGTCAATCTGGCCACCCAACCAGCAAGCTCGGCGACACTGGGCGGGGGGCGCCCAGCGGTCGTGCCACCCCCCGTGATCAATGCGCCAGTTGGCGGGAGCGGCGAGTGCGACCAGACCCCTGGCGGTCTGGCGGCCCTCAAACCCAACGCGAATGGCTTCGTCGGGCCGACCTCATCACCCGCCTCCCTGCTCTCCAACTTGTCAAATCCAACGCAATGGAAAAAAGGCAATGCCGATTACACCACCTGGGCGGCCAATCAGCCGATTGCCATCTTTAACGACAATGGCACCTATCGCGATCATGCCGCCATTTATCTTGGCATCGTGCAAATCGGCAATCCGAACTATACCGGCATAGCCGGAATACAAGTTTACAGCCAAGCACCCGGTCAACCCGCCGGGGAACGCATCATTCCCTTTGATATCGCCAGTCCAGATAACGCCCGGCTCTACGCTGCTGTGAACTTGGGGTCCAATCCACAGGCATCCAATCGCGTCCAAGCCGCCTGTATCCAAGCCTACCCGGCCCATACCGGCAATTGCAGTGGGTTTGTTCAGGCCGTGGGCAGTCTTCTAGGGGTCACCATCACAGGCAATGCCAATGCGATTACCGCAGCGCTGAAAGCTGGCGGCCAGTGGAGTCCGCTCAGCAACGGGGTCGCAGCGGCAGCGAGCGCGCAAGCCGGGCAGTTGGTTGTGGCCGGTCTCAATGGCAGTCAGCAAGCCCAGCCCGATATCCACGGCCATGTTGTGGTGGTAGTGGCCGGACCCTTGGTTCGCGGCCAATTCCCGACCGCATACTGGGGATCATTGGGATCGCGGGCAGGCGCGTTCGAATCGGTCAATTATGCCTGGACCGCGCAAGACCTGCCAAACGTCACCTATGCGGCGATGACGATCTAAATAGACACGATATAACGGAGAAGATCATGAGCGGCACAACCCCAACACCCCCGGTTAATAACAGTTATTCCGAGATCGGCGGCACCGTGGTCAAAATCGATAATGTGTTGCAAGTCGGCGTCGGCGCAAGCGGCTCATTCAGCACACTGACCGGGCAAATCGTCACCGTGCAGAACGGCATCATCACCAACATTTTTTGAGAGTTCATCATGCAGCCACAAGGCGCGGCCGTTTTCAATCCGGCGTACCTAGCCAATATTACCGATCAGATCAATGGCATTGCGGATGATGTCGATGCGATCAATCCATGCGCGGCGATCCAGGCCATCGTCGATGAAGCGATGGCCGAAATCCAAACCGAGATCGAGGCGATGGAATCGCAGATCGCCGTGTTGAATATTCTGATCACCATACCAACCAGTCTGGGCGGATGTATCAAATGGATCACCAATTTCGTGGCGCCATCAATCACCGTCAACTTGAACTATATCAAACAAATGATCAAGCTGATTGCCGCCCTTGAGAATCTGATGGCGGCAATCGAGGCTGCCGCCGCTCGCCTGTCCAACTGTCAGATCAGTATCGCAGCACCCGTGGTCTCGCTCCCGCTACCCAATGTTGCGGTCCGCTCAAGCTGACACTGTGGGGGAACGAAAGCGAGAGACGCAAATCTGGAACGAGCAACCAGCATCCAGCAAATACAACCAGCAACGAACAACGATCGTGGTGGCCCAGGACAACCAGTGGTCCCAATGGAACATGGAATGGACAGCAAAGATCGTATTCCCATTATGGTGTCTTTTAAGGACATGGCGTGAGCCAAATTGTTCCGATTCGACAATCTCCCGCTTCGCCCCAACCCGGAAAGCCGAAGCTCTCGGGTTAGCTCTATGACTCGATGATGTGCGCCATACGCAAGGTGTCAACCGCCTTCGAGTCGAGTTCGATATGCACAGTCACATTCAAGAAGTTGCGCCGTTCATTCGCTGCCACTTGATCGCTCTTGAGCTTGCGCAGATGGGTCTCAATGTCAGTGCGCAAGTCCGCATGCGGCACCATCACCGAAATCCGATCCCGCACCTCGCCGTACAGGTCCCGACTGGTCGGCGGGTTCGTCCGCACATGGGTCGCCTTGGTGATCGCCGTTTCGGCTTCCTCGCCTGTATCGGCAAGTTGACCCAACATCGCGGTCAGAATGGTCTCCTTGAGCTTCATTTCTTGCTCGCGAGTCAGGATGGCCGAAATCCCATGGTGCAGATTCGCCTCGGCAATCTGCTGGCGGATCGCGTAAGCGGTTTCGATCAAACCGACCGCCGTCTGCAACGCGTCGGTGTTCTCCCGCGCCAGTTTATTGATACGATCAAGCAACGCACTAGGCGGCCTGCCGTCATTATCACCGCGCAGCAACGCGTCATGGATGGAAATCGACTCGGCCGCTTTGAGAGAAAACTTCTTCGCTGCGTCAATGGCTGCACGAACATAGCGGTCAGCCCGCCTCACGGTTACCTTCATCTCAACACCTGTTTTCCAAGGACCAGCAGCCGGGCTGCCGTGGCGCATCTTCTAGAAACCTCGATCGCCCCCGTCAACAGGTTTTTTGCTCGGTTTCACAGAATTCTCGGGTCCAACGAAACGGCGACACTTCACCGCTAGGAACCTAAATATCGTTATGCATGCGACGGAACTCTTCGAGACGCCTGAGATTGACCTGCGCAAACTGCGCTATGCACAACGCGCCTCGCATAAGTTCTCGCAATGGCTCTACCAAGCCAATGCCAAGACGCCGCTCAAAGACATGGGCCTCTTTAATGTCCGGACGGCCAAAGGCGATGAACTGTGGCTGCTCCGCGCCACCGAAGTCGGCATCCCCTATCAGGACCTCTATATCGGCCTCGGCTGGAACCCAAAATCCACCAGTGATGCCTATGTCACGACCGCCACCATGGCCGGACGGCAACACATGCTTTTGGTGATGATGCTGAAAGACGATCCGCGCGACCAAATCGACCTCGGCTACAAACTCGACTGGGCACAGTTCACCCATGAGTTTACCCATGTGATGGATTATCGACGCGGCTATACCCAACACAAAGCCAATGTCGCCAAATCCGGCAAACCGCCAGTTGCCGATCGGGCCGCGTATTATAACAGCCCGATCGAATTCAATGGCTATTATCAACAAGGCCTGCACACAATTATCTACAAACTCGCTCTCCTAGCGATGGCCAAGAAGCCACCCGATCGTTTCAAGACCATTAGTTATAGCCAATTTCGCCGGGTCTATGACATCTGGTTCGAAAGCGCGTGGCTGCACAGTCTTAACACCGTCTACCAACGCAAGTTTACGCGTCGGTTCTATAAATTCTATCGGCTGGTGCAAACCACGTGGCCCGATATGGAGGCGATCCAAGACATCGCCAAACAAGACGAAGAATCGCCGGAATTCCACTAGGTGATTAACCGGAGGGTTTATAGCCGCCGCTAAATATTCCATCTAGGTGGAAACATGGCCGTCATTACCCAATCAAACAGTTCCAGTCAGCTTACACGGTATTTCCTCGGCTATAGCACGCTGTATTCGAATATCACCGGCGTGCGTTCGCTCTATGACATTGATCTGATCAATATTGATCTGATGACATCATTCAATACACGGGTGGGCGAGCGGGTTATGCGGCCCGACTACGGCTGCAAACTGTGGGATATGTTGTTTGAGCCGATGACGCCGATCCTGGCCGGTGCGATCATAGCCGAAGCCACCCGCATCTGCAACCTCGATGCCCGCGTGGTGCCCCAGACGATCACTCCGCTGCAAATCGACAAAGGGTTTCGCATCGAAGCCACGCTTTTGTATCTGCCTTGGAACGTGATCGCCACATTCAGCGCCAATTTTGAACTCTCTGAAACCACCTATTTCAATCAGTCATAAGGACCATTCCAGTGAGTTCGCGGCAAACAGACCTCCTCGCAGGAGACGAATGGACTTCGATCTATCAGGGTTTCACCCAGATCAATTTCAACGCCACCGACCCGGTAAGCATCAATCAAGCTCTTAGGAATTACATCCTCGTCAATTATCCCGAGAACTTCAATGATTGGATCATCTCCTCGGAATTTGTCGCGATAACCGATCTTCTTTCCTGGCTGGCGGGAACATTGGCCTTCAAGACCGATATCGCGGCGCGTGAAAACTTCATCGACACCGCCGAATCGCGCGAAAGCATCCTGCGACTGGCGCGTTTCCTGTCATACAATCCGAGCCGCTGTCAACCCGCCACTGGCGTGCTGAAACTCACCCAGGTAACGACCAGTGATGATGTGTACGACAGTCTTGGTAACGATCTCGCCAATCAGGCGGTGGTCTGGAATGACCCGAATAATATCAACTGGCAAGAACAATTCACCCTGGTCATGAACGCCGCGTTCATCCAAACCAATCCGTTCGGCCTGCCGTTAGCCTCCGGCACGGTGGCGAATGTGAGCACCGACCTGTACCGGATCAACGGTTTGGCTTCCGCCTCCAGCCTGAGTTTCAGCGCCACGGTCAGCGGCACCGTGATGGCGTTCGAGATTTGCAATGGCGATTTCAGCGACAATGGCACTCTGTTCGAACGCGATCCCAATCCAGCCAATGCCCTGCAACTGTATTATTTGAACGACAGTAATGGTTATGCCAGCACGCGCACCGGTTTCTTCCTGCTGTTCAAACAAGGGAACACCGCCCAACAGGTGTTCCAGATCGCCACCCCGGTGCAGAACCAGTTGCTCGATCTGGGGGTAAGCAACGTCAATAATAACGATATCTGGGTGGATACCGTCGATGACAATGGCGCCGTGCAAATCGATTGGACCAAAGTCCCGGCGATCTTCAACAATAATATCACCTATAACAATCTCGCCAATACCGTACGCACAATCTACTCGGTGCTGACCCGCGATAACGATCAGGTCACCCTCCGGTTCTCGGATGGCAGTTTCGGTCTCGCCCCGGTCGGCAATATTGCGGTGACCTACCGGGTGTCCAACGGTCTGACCTACCAAATCCAGCCGAGCGAAATCAGCAACATCACACTGCCGATCCAATATTTCAACACCGCCGGATCGCCCAAGCTGGTGTATCTGACGTTTTCGCTGCTGGAGACCGTGGCGAATGCCAGTGCAGCCGAAACGATCGAGCAAATCCGCCAGCGCGCCCCCCAGGTCTATGGTACGCAGAACCGGATGGTGTCCGGTCAGGACTACAATACCTTTCCGTTGTCCTCCAATCTGGCGGTCAAGATCAACGCCGTCAACCGAGTCTATAGTGGCCAATCGCGCTACATCGATCTGCATGATCCGACCGGCACCTATCAGGACCTGTCGATCTTCGGCGAGGATGGCCTGTTCTTCAGCGATCCGGCGAATACCTATTTCGAAGTGCCCACTACGCTCAATCGCACCTCATTACAAATCTTCAATGATTATATCGTGCCTGCGATCAATCAGTATACCACAGCGAATTTGATCCGCGACGTGCTGCTGCAGAATGTCCGGAACAACACCATCCGGGCGCCGCTCGATCAGGCCGGTGCGCCCTTTACCTGGGCGCCGTCCAGTGCCGCATTATTCAACACCAGCGGGACGTTCATCCATGATGCCAATCGGGGCCGCGTCGCCCTCCCCAGCCTGCCCGCTGCGGCCGGGTTGATCCAGGTCGGGGCGCTGTTACAGTTCAGTGTCAACAGCACCCTGGTTTGGGTTTCGGTGGTCAGCCTCGGCAATGCGATCGATACCCCCTTGGTGGTCAATACGGCAGGGCCAGTGACGCTGTCGCAAAGCCTGCCAAGCGGGGCGATCCTGCTCGCTGTACTGCCCCAGGTGGTTACCACGGTGCCATCGACCCTGAACACCCCGAGCGGGTTGTCGGTCAATATGCTCTCGGGCTATCTCGATCTGCGGCTGTCCTTCTCGCTGCTCTACGATTATGCCACCGGGCTTTGGGTTCTGGGCACGGCGCAGAACAGTTTTGGCGCGCCTCAGGCGACGCTGGGCGGGCCGAATGGGACCACGGTGCTGATCGGGCTGGTTAACATTGTCGGCGGCGTGTGGCGGATCAATACGCGCGGCCTGCGCTATGTGTTCGAAAGCCTCGGCGCGGTCGAATGGTACGACAATGGCGTGCGCACCCTGGCGCAGACCACGGGCGAAGCCACGGCCGATAATCTCAGCGTGCTGCGGATCAATCCCAATCTGAACGACCCGAGGGGCTATGCGTTGGGAATCGATTACGGCCTCACCATCGATCGGCTCTGGACCTATCCGGATGGCACGGCCGAACCCCGGCGCACCACGGTCTTGTTTGCTGATAGTAACGGTGATGGCGTGCCGGATCGGCCCGACACGTTTTACAACCTCATCTCCGGCAGCCCGGCGACAAACTATTTGTTCTGGAGCAACACAGCAGTGCCTCCGTATGACCAACCATATTACACAGTGAACGGGTATGACAATGATGGTTTGCTGCAAGCGGATACCCCGCCGCTCGGCACGGTCGGCTTTCAGGTCGTCTCTTCGGTCACCCCATTAGCGAATGAAACCTTTTGGGTGTATCAACTCACCGGCTGGACGCAGGACACCACGAGCAGCTATCGCTTCGCCATCGGACGCGGTCCGAATGTCGCGGCCAATTGGATCAGCGCCTCGGCCAGCGCCACGCCCAGTGGCGATGCGTTATTCTTTCATTGGCAACATTACGCCCCGAGTGATCATCGGATCGATCCGGCCAGCACCAATATCGTCGATATTTTTTGCCTGACCTACTCGTATGACAGTGCGGTGCGGCAATGGATCACAGCGGGCGCGATTGCCGCCCAGCAACCCTATCCGCCAACCGAACTGGACCTCAGTCTGGCGTTTTCCGGGTTGGAAGATTTCAAGATGTTCTCCGACACGATCGTGTGGCGGCCCGTGCAATATCAATTCCTGTTCGGTGCCGCTGCCGATCCGGCCCTGCAAGCCAAATTCAAAGTCGTCCGGGCGACCAATTCGGCAGTCAGCGATGGCGAAATCCAGAGCAGCATCCTTGCCGCAATCAATGTGTTCTTTGCCGTCAGCAACTGGGATTTCGGCGAAACGTTCTACTTTACCGAATTGGCCGCGTATATCCATCAGCAACTGGTCGGGCAAATCCTGTCTGTCGTCATCGTGCCAGTGATCGCGAATGGCGCATTCGGGGACGGGTTCGAGATACCGTGCCAAGCCAACGAGATTTTCATCAGCGTGGCACAGGTCGCAGATATCGTTCTGATCGCGTCCAACACCGCGACCAACCTGCGGATCGCAAATTAAATGACCAAACGGCGTTTCATCTCCCTGCTGCCCGGCTGCAACCAAACCGCCGACCTGACCGCCTTCTTCGGCGCCACGGTCGATGCCTTATTCCAGCCAGGAATTTCCGACAGTATCAATGGTTACATCGGTCACCAAATCAGCGGGGCCGACCCGACCACCGATTTCTATCTCGCCGAACCGGATCAGACTCGCGCGTTCTACCAGTTGGAACCCGGCATGGTGAGCCTCAATTCCACCAGCAATACGATTCGCAATGCCCTGACCTATCCGGATTTCATTTCTTATCTCGATGACACCGGGGCGATCGTCAGCAATCAGCAGCGGCTGTTCGACACCGCATTGTATAGCTGGGCGCCGCCCATCAATATCGACGCCTGGATGAACTATCGGCAATACTATTGGTTTGGCGATGGCGCCGAGGATATGCCGGTCCTGGCGATTAACGTTCCAATCACGTATTATACCGGCGACGGGGTTACCACGCTGTTCGCCCTGCCACCATCCATGACCTCGATCACCCTCGCGCAGGAAACCCCGACCGGTTATGTTGCGGGTGAAACAATGCCAACCACCCTCAGTCCGGATGGCAGCAGTCTGATCTTCGCAGATGCGCCTGCTCTTGGCACAGTGGTCATGGTGACGCGCATTGCCGACTTTATCGGCACCGTGACCAACATGACGAGCATCGATGTGACCGGACTCACCTCAAATGATACTACCCCCTCACGCGCGCCCAGTCCGCCGGTCACCCAGCTTAGCTCGGGGATGCTGCTGCGTATCTACGATACCTTGCATCTGACCGAAGGCTGGGGTGGTCCGGCCTGGGATACCACGCCCTGGGACGCAGCGGCCTTCGATCAGTATATCATCGATGGCGTCGGTCAGAGCATCCGGTTCACCCCGTATGGCACGCTGATCCGGGGTCTCGCGGCACAATACGTCACCATTGATCGCTCATCGCAGCAAACCAACGCATGGTCGAGCCGCAATCTGTGGGTGCATCGCGCCACCTTCCTGTGGGCCGGAGTGGATTTCGTCAGCCGTCAAGCCTTGCGCCCAATCATCGAATTCGTCCGCGATCTGGTGTTATGGCAATGCTCTGCCTCACTCTACAAACCGACCCCTCAGCAAGGCAGCACCCTCACCTTCGCGGGAACCTTGCCGGTCGCCACCACCGTCAAGGGGTTTGATGTCGAGATCGGTGTCACGAGCGAAACGTTAACCACGCCGATTCCGGTTGTTACAGTCATCACCACAGCATCCACTGCGGTCACCCTGGCGACACCCTTGCCTGCGCTACTGGGACCGTTCGCGGCAGGCACTTCCATGACCTTCCAGCAGATTTGGTCGGAGGATGTGGCGCCATTGTTCATGCTGTATGATCTCAGCACCACCCCCGCGCCCTTGAACGATCCGGTTCGTTATCCCAACAGCACGTTTTATGGCGATCACATTTTCGGCTACGCGCTGGGCACCGGGGCGGCCGATCCGGTCATTTTGCAACCCTTGGTGTTTGACAGCAATGGTATCATTGTCTACGACAATGCGATCGCCACGACACAATATCTGGCCGGATCGACGCCGATCATCGGGCTTTATCGTTACGCCACGCATAGTAGCGCGGGTGATCCGCAATATTACTCGCCGTGGCACGATGCGGGCATCACCAGCCAGTCGATCGCGATCAATGGCTTTTGGGATATTCCGGTCAATTTGCAAGCCAATCCCTTGGCGCAAGAGGTTAGCCGGGTGTCGAACAGCGATGTCCAGCAGCATTTTGCCGACTTGATCAGCCAGCAAAGCAATTTCAGCGGCACGGCCAGTGCCAGCAACAACTATCGCGACAGTCCGCGCGATCTGTCTCTCGGCACCCAGGTTCTCCAGCATCGGGCGACCCTGCTCAAGGCCATGCTGCTGGCGTCGTCCAGCCAATTCGATCTGACCCTGGCACTGCGCTACGCCGATCAGGAATATAACAGATTCCGTAACAAATTCGCCCGCAAGCTGGTTGATCTATGCAATCGTGGTGTGCTGCGAGTGGATATCGATCCTGCCAGTACTTGGGTGGCGACGACCCTGGCGGCCTTGAAGATTGGCCATACCAATGCGATGCCGTTTTGGCTCAGCACGATGGCGGGCGGCCAATGGTTCATTCCGCCCACGGCCTCGGCCCTGGGTATCCAACCGGCTGTGGTGCCTGCGCTGCTGGTCGATGCCTTGTATAATCCGCCGATTACTTTCATCCAGGGGCATGACGGCAGTCGCACACCCGCCAATAATGACTGGCGCGATGCGATCATCCTGGCGCTGGAACAACTAATCTACACCAATCTCGATCCTGCGTTGCAGACCGAAGCGCGGCCGGTGTTTGACATTCAGCAATGGTGTGGCGGGCATTTCTACGCCCCCGCGAACGGCTATAGCCACGCCGAGGTGAGCAGCCTGCTGGCGCCATTCTTCGAAATCTGGGCGCAGAACAACGGGCTGGATTATCGCAATGCGCTGGGCTACGATCCGAGCAATCCTTTCACCTGGAACTATCGCGGCAGCCTCGACCTCTTTGGCTTGCCGATGGCTGGAAGCTGGCGCGCGGTCTATCACGATTATTACGGCACCGATGCGCCACATCTGCGTCCCTGGGAAATGCTGGGCTTTCAAACTCAGCCGTCCTGGTGGGTGACGCAGTATGGCGCGCCGCCTTACACCCCCAGCAATCGGGTCTGGATCGACGCCACGAACGGCTATATCGCGGGTGGCGTGCGCGCGGGCTATGATGCGGTCTATTCTCGGCCCGGTCTGCTGGCGGTCTTGCCGGTCGATGCGACGGGCCATCTGCGCGATCCCACCCAAATCGGTCTGGTCACGGTCACTTCGGGGCTCGTCGCGCTCTCCAGCCAGCCCTGGCAAGCAGGCGATTTCGGTCCGGTCGAGATGCTTTGGCGGACCACCCCGTCGTTTCAATATGCCCTGGCCTGTGTCAGTTTTTTGATGAAGCCCGCCCGCTTCACCGATACCTGCTGGACGACCCTCACGCGCGGCCTGATCGCTGATCAATGGGTCGATCTGAACACTTTGTTGCGTTCCACTGACTCAACCAATCTGCTGCATGGCGAGAGCGATGCGGCAGGCCAACCTGTGATGGTCACTGGCGTCTCGCAATGGCTCGCCGACTATCTGGTTTCGCAGGGCGGCACGAGCAGTCAATTGGGCGATGCGGTGCGCGGCTTGGATGTGCGCCTGCTGCATCAGATGGCGGGGTTCGTATCGAGCAACACGGTGCAGGCGGTGTGCGATAGTTTCGGCTTGCTACCTGCCGAGAATGTGCAGACAATTCTCTATACATCGCCACCCAACGATACCGAGGTCTATAGCGGCGTGATCGTCGAGTGGACGGGCGCCGGGTGGCGGGTGATTGGCTATGACGGGCGCACCCCTTCCTTCACCATCATCCCGCCTGATCCGGCCTCGGTCAAAGGCGTGATCAGTCTCGCCAGCGTCGCGGAACCGAAGATCAGCCCCTGGCAAGCCAGCACGTGGTATGCGCTGAATACTTACTGCAATTCGCAGGGTTCGGTGTATCAGTGCCAACGCTCGCACACCAGCGGCCCGATCTTCGAACTGAGTTTCTGGACCCCGCGTCCCGATCTCAGTCCATTCGCGATCCCGGCGCCACGCATCGTCACCTATGCGACCGGTTTCAAGGCGCTCCAACAAGTCGCCTATGGCACGATATTCAACACCTATCAGGCGGTCGGCGATTTTCTGCTCGGCTATGAACGTTACTTGGTATCACGGGGGTGGATTTTCAGCGGCACCGATCCGCAATCCGGCGCGATCCTGAACTGGTCGATGGCGGCATTGGAATTCCTGTCCTGGACGCAGGTCAAATGGCAGCCCGGCAACTTCATCGCCCTGTCGCCCGGACAGCGGCAAATCCAATTCAGCACGCTCACCGGGACGATCAATAACGTGGAGGACAACAGCACGGGGTTCTTCGGGCTGTGCGATCGCGTCGGCGCCCCGATCAGCCAAAACAACGTCCTGCTCAGCCGTCTGGATGGCGATCTGACCATCACCGCGCTGAATGCCGATATCTTCCTGGCCCGGCTCTATCTCAGCACCATCGAACATTTGTTAGTTTTTGATAACGTAACCATCTTTGACGATGCCATCTATCTGCCGTTGTTCAATCTCCGCCAGCCGCGTCTGCAATTGATCTGCAATCGGGCGCAGCAATGGAGCGGACGGCTGGACGCACCCGGCTTCGTCATCACCGGCAACACCTTGGCCTCTAGCTTCGAGAAAGCCGCCAATGATGTGCGCTACATGTTTGACATCGAACTGGCAGATGTGGCCGACCTGCGGGACTACGCACGTCACGTGATCGGCTATGCCGAGCGTAATTACCTGGATAACCTCCTGTTGGCCGAAGTCGAGCAGTTTGAGTTCTATCAAGGAATGATCCAGCAGAAGGGTGCCCCCGGCGTGTTCGAGAAACTGATGCGCAGCACCCGCGCATCCGGCAACAGCACGCTATCGTTCCTCGAAGAATGGGGCTTTCAGGTCGGCCAATACGGGGCTCCGGCCGATGGGTTCGTGACGTTCCAACTGGCGCAGACCGATACCCGTGACGATCCGCAGTTTGTCAGTTTTCAGCCGCTCGCCAATGCGCCGCTGAACTGGATCATGCTCGCGCCGGGCGATCCGCGCTGGTATGACGTGCCGCCGAACCCGAGCCAATTTTTCACCATGCAGAGCGGCTTCGTCCCTGCCGCCTTGCCGATTGCCGGGCCGGTGCGGCTAACCGATGTCGCCAATACAGTGTTCGCCTGGGCCGACGTGCCGACGGTGTTCAGCCAAGAATTGCAGGCAGGTACTGCTACCTTGCCCGCCGGAGAACGCCTCTGGGTGTATGAACGAGCCGATCTAACCTTTACGGTGCTGGAAAGCTTTAACACAGCGGCGCTCCCAAATGCGCTGCTCAGCGTGCTCGCACCCGTCATCGGCAGCACCGATCGAACCGCGACCCAGACCACGCGACTGACCCTCAGCCAACCACTCAATCTGCAACAAAGTGACATTGGTAGCTACATCGTCATTGATGCGCCCAGTCTGTCCTATCCGGACCTGCATGGTGTCGCAACCTTGATCGCCATCAACTTCGCCAATAATACCATCGATATCGATTCGGTTAGCACACAGGGCTACGTCTATCTGCCCACCGACACCGCGCCTATGGTGCGCATTCTGCGCGAAATGCGGTTTCCTGATCTGGCGACGCTGATGGTCGCGGGCTACGATTGGATGATCGGCGACCTCGCCTGGATCGACGGTTCAGCCACGATGCCCTGGACGGTGCAGCAATGGGATGGCGGCGAATGGTCTCTCGCCCGCCAGCAGCCCCTGCGCAATAATCCGACGACGATCAGCGAGACGCTGATCTATGCAGCCGGGACGCAGATCACGGGTATGCTCATGAGCAGCAACACGCCAGTGGTGAACGCCATCGACGTGATCGATCCGGTTGCTGGCTTAATTGCAGGCCGCGCCCGCAAGGAACTCGATTATCTCACCCCGTTCGATCCGGCCCGCTATAACGCCGGAGCGACATCTGCTGCGCTCAACCCGTGGGGGCCGAATGAACGCGGCCGGGTGTGGTGGAATATCGCCACCGTCAAGTTTATCGATCCCTCCACCGATGTCTTAGGCGCAAGTAACGATCGCGATGTGGTCGAGTTGCACTATCGCATCCAGCAATGGACCCGTGTGGCGCCACTTAGCAGCGTCGATGTGTATGAATGGATCGAAAGCCTCGTCGATCCGACGACCTATATCGCCCAGGCCATAACCGATTCGTCCTTGGGACGGGTGTATCTCACGGACGCGCCCTCCTGGGTCGAGCGGGTGGTGTATGATCCGACCCTCGGCGATGTGCTGAAGTATTACTTCTGGGTCAGCGGGCTGACGGTTGTACCCGTGGTTTCGTTTCGCAGTCTTTCGGTGGCCACGGTGATCCAGGCGATTACCTATCCATCGAGTGCCGGTCTGGCTTGGATGGCGCCCATTAGCAGCAATGGTTTGCTGATCAGTGGGGTCGCGAGTGCGTTGGATGATAGCAGCACAGTGATGAAAGTGCAGCAGCACACGATTCGCGATCTGGCGGAGCGGCATGACCAATGGGCGCTGATGCGGCCGAATGATCCGTCCTCGTTGCCATCGGCTTATCTGTGGCAGCATTTGCGCGACAGTTTGACCGGGTTCACGGTTGATTTGCAGGGGATGCGCAGTTTGCCGTCTGGCACGCTCCCGGCGCAACGCAATGTCGGGATTCAGTCTGGTCAAAACATGTTTCAGATCAGCGGCATGCTGGGCGCACGGGGGGGCTTGCTGGACGCGCGGCAGAATTTCGTCGATGCGGTGAACGCGATCTTTGCGCAAACGCCGATCTGCGTGCAACGCACGGCGGTGTTGCCGAGCCTGACCCGCTATGATGCGCCCAGTGCGACGCTCCAATGGACACAAACCGATGCCTCCTATCCGGTGGAACCGCCCCCGGTCGGGGCCTGGATGGTACAGGTTTACTCGATGGCCGAGCGCGATAATCTACTGGCGCGCGCGGATTTCCTCGGGGCCGGGAACCTGCTGCCGGGGATCGTCGCGCCGATCAGCCAAACCATGACGGTTTTGGTTAACAGTCTGACCAGCTTCGTCCCGCATTGGAGCATCTGGACCTTCGATGGGGTGGCAGCCAATCGCGCGAGCGCCAGCTTCCAGCAGGCCAATAGCACGGCCACCCCAGCCGAGATCATTGCCTTTCTGCTGCTCAATGCCGATGCCTTCTTCGCCTTGGCTCCCACCTACGAAGTGCAGGTCGCCTCCGAGACCGTCCGCGACAGTCTTGCGACCCTCAGCCTGGGCGATCGCGTTCTGGTGCTACCTCCCACAGGGTTCTGGGCGATCTGGACCTATCAAGGCGCTGGCCAACCATTCAGCTTGTTACGCACCCAGCGATACCATCTGATCCTGGCCGCTGCCGATGATAGCGCGAGCGATGTGTTCCTGAGCTATGCTGATTATTACGCTTCCGGTTACAGTGTGAATGATCCGCCCGTCATCCATTATGCCACTATCGCCGCGCGCAATATCGGCGAAGGGACCCAGCCGGTCAATCAACTGGTGGTTGTCGATGATGCCGGAACGGGTGGGTTTATCTGGACCCAGTTCGATCCGACGAGCGCCAGTTGGACCACCGTGGCGATCGAAAATGGCACCATCCAACTCGCCAAGGCATTATACGATCCCGATCGGGTGCCGGAAACCCCGACATGGTTGGCCCCCGGCGCGGAACTGCTGGCCCCGTCCGATGTCACCTTGCGTGATGGCTCATGGGAATTGCGCAGTCTGCTCGATGCCCTGCGCTACGCCAATGTGCTGAAAGACTCTGAGATCAACACGCTGTGGTTCAATATGGTGGATTTTGTCCATGCCCAGCAGAGCAATGTTGATTGGGCTTTCAAAACATCTTTCATGAGCATTCTGGGCTACAACGTGCCGTTGCTGGAAACCCCGTTCACCCGAGTCGATCAGACCGTCAACCTGATTGACTTTGTCAATGAAGTCAAACCCTATCGCGTGAAGATACGCGAATATGCCACGAGCTACACGCCCCCCACCGATATCGCCCCCACCCTGGCGACCGATTTCGACAAGCCAGTCTATTGGGATCAGCGGCTGGGCGTCTATCGCGTGCTCGATCCCGCCAACCTCACTGATATTGCGATTCTGCAAACCCAGCCTTGGGTGAATTGGTATACCAACTATCTGGCCATCATTGCCGCGATGGCTGCCGCTGGGACGGCCGCCAGCGCCTTGGCGAGCGCCAATGGGGGAACCGCCCAGCAAATCGCCTTGGCGGTCTCCACGGCCGAGAATACGGTCGCCGCGACGGCCCTGGATCGGCAGGTCACGGTCACCCTGCTGTTTGATCGCGTGGTCGGCAGTGCCGCAGCCGGGGGCTGGGACGTCGCCACCTGGGATACCAAGCCCTGGGATAACACCACTGACGAAGCCAATGATCAATCCGGCGCAGTGCACCGGATAGCCAGCTACTACCAGCCGAGTGCCGGGATGCCAACCGATCTCGGGCAACTGCTGAACCTGCAATTCAAAGGCGGCTGGGTCGATGGCTTTATATTCAATGCCAATGACTATCCAGTCAGCAATTATCCCACCTCCGGGTGGGATACACTCGGGATCAGCGAGACCTCACAGGTCGCCCTGACCGTCAGCGGCGATCGCTTCGCCACCGTAGAGACAACCGTCGTTAATCCGTCCCTCCCCGGCCAGCCGCGCGAATACGGCCTGCGCGATCCGGCACTCGAAGCGGAGCATCCCGAGGAACGCATTGGCTATGCGGCCGATGATGGCTTGCAACTCATCGTCACCAGTTTGGCCAATGCCGGGGCACCGCCGATCGAAATCAAGAGATTTGATCTGCCTGCCTTCACCGGCACCCAGACGTTTTCATTTGCCACCATGGCGCAATCAGCGGCAGCCGTGCTGGTGCATTGCAATGGCCTGCGCGCCACCCTCGGCACCGATTACACAGTCGATCATTTTGGCCGCACAGTCACGATCAATGCCACGCTGCAAACCAGCCCGGTCACTCGCGTGGTCTTGCATGTGTTCGGCTTCGGCGGTCTGACCCCGGTCACTGATAGTCAATTTCTCAGTTCCGGGGTGAATGCGCTGAGCATCGCCCAGGCCACGCTCGCCAGTAATGTCGCAGTGATCGTCAATGGCGTTGTGTTGTCCAGCGGCTATCAGGTCAATGGCACGAGCGTCACGCTTTCCGTCCCGCCGTCTGTGGGCAGCGATGTCGCACTCATCAGTTATCTGCCAGTCTACAGCGATTATCCAGTAACCGATCCGGTGTCCGGTATCGTAACGTATCAGCAAGAATTAGTCTGTCCGGGTGGCGCTGCCCTAGCCACTACGGTGCAACAACAGGTCCTGGCATTCAATTCCGGTTTGCAATGGACTTTGACGATCGCCGATCCGGTGACGATGCCGCCACACGCCGGAACGATTATCGAGGTGAGCGGGGTGCGTCTGACTCCGCCACAAACATTCTATGGCCTGATCACTCCAGCCACGCCCTGGATGTATCTGCCGATCGCTCCGACCTCAAGCGCGGATCGTCTCACGGTCTATTATAATAACGTCCTCTATACCGCTGCGATCCCGATTTGCACCTTGTCCAGTTCGCCCAGCACGCATCCGCTCAATATCGTGGTGCCGGTCGGGCAGACCCCCTCGACGATGATCGCAGGCCAGTTCGTGGTGTATGGCAATCTGCTGGTGGCACTGGAAACGCAAGCCTTTGATCCGTATCAAATCGCCGCCGTGGTGAGCCTTGCGGGACAGACCCCGGATTACACAGTGAGCAACACGGGCGTGGTCACCCTGGATGCGGATTTCCTGACCAGTAAGACGCTTCCCTTCTTGGGACGGCCGATCAACAGTCTCGATACAATTGTCGCGACAACCTTCAGCAATGCCGGAAGCATGCAAATACGCACATCGAGTTATCCGGTGACCGGGCTGAACTCACACCAAACCTATCTGCTACCCGCCTCGGTTGCACCGAACATGATGCTGGTGACCATGAACGGCTTGACCCTGGTCCCGGATGATGATTATCATATTGTAACCAAACTGGCCACCGTGCCGTATGTGACCTTGACGCTTCCGGCCTTGGCCATTGCAGACCAGACCAGTGGATTTGTGGTGATGATGACATTTTCGGCGCTACCCGCGACGCCGACCCTGCACTATCAATACGCCACCCGCACACCCTCGGTTCTGCGCATGGCTCCGGTTCTCGATCAAAGCTTCGACTATCGGCTGCGTTCGCCGTATTACGCAGGCAGACTGGATAGCGATCTCCCCGGCAATGCCACAAGCATCGTGGTGGATTTGAACACCCAGCCCCTGGCGGCAAAACTGCAACCGGCCGATCCATTGCCCTTGCCGCTCGGCAATCGACCAGGGGTGATATGGATTGATGCCGAACGCATCGAGTATTTTGCTGCGGTGCGGGTCGGCAATCAGATCACCTTGGGGCACTTGCGTCGCGGCACGCTCGGCACCTCGGTGGGTCCCGTTCGTCTGCTCAGCACCGGCCTCAGTCCGGGCGGCGCCACAATCTACGTGGTCAATACGCTCGGCGCGGTGGATGTCAGGATCAATTCGATATTACAACCAGCCAGCAGCTACAATGTCAGCACGAGCGGGCTGATCACTTCGGTCACGGTTACTGCGCCGATCCATGCCACCGTTGTGGTGGGCGTCACCAACGCGGCCTCGCATCTAGCGGGTAGCGTCGTTTATGCGGGCAATCTCCCGTATCGGATACCGGCGCTGAGGGTGCCGCTGATCTTCCCGATCGGGCGCGATCCGTTCGGCGTCTATGGCTCTGGCATCGCCGGGACGATCATCATCCCATCGGTCAGTCGCACGACCGGTATTCTCGGGGTGTCGGCCACCGGCATCGCGATGGATCAGGCGGTCTCGATCGTGCGGGACCCGAATATCCCGTATACCGATAACATCCTCGGGTATCTGCCTCTGGGATCGTTTAAATAAACGATAACTAGAATTCTGGAGGTCTTCACACCATGTGCATGACGCATTTCGAAAGCCGATTTACCCACCCCCTCTATAACGGCCCTGTAACGGTCGTACAGGCCGTTACTGACGCTGGGCTAGTCCCCCTGCGGGCCGCCCTGCCACCGCCCCCAGCAGGCTCCCAGGCCCCGCCCTGTGGCGATTTGACCGCCACCGGCAGACCCGCGTTGTATCATCTTGGCCTTTAGGGTGTTTCGGTCTATGGACAGACAAGAGCAAGCGCATATCGATCGGACGGCGGACATTGTGGAGCGTCGGGTGGCGGCTTCGGCGATTGCCATTCAGGCGCAGTTTGAGGGTGTCATCCGCATCATCGATCACCGGGTCGATGCCAATAAGATGCAATCCGAAGAACGGTTGGAGGCATTGAACAAGATCAGTCTTACGCGCAATGAGACCTTGCGTGAACTGATATTCTCCTGTCTCGCCGCGATGGAAAAGGCTCGCGCTATTCAGGCGATCGAGTATGAACGCCGCCTGGAACTGCTCAATCATGAGAATCAGCGGATCATCGAGGCACAGTCTACGTTCGTGCGTTTGGACACCAATGCCAAAGATTGGGATCGTTTGCACGCAGAACGCGACGCGGAACAGACGGTCGGTCTTCAGGCGCGCATTGTGCAGGAAACGACTGCCGACTCGGCCCGGCGCAACACCTTGCTGGCGATTGTTTCTGGCGCTATCGCGATATGTTCATTGGTGGTGACGGTTTTGTTGCATTTTGCTGGCGCCCCGCCGCATTGACCGGTCCGCGCACAAACCACTTGCGGCGCCGGTCTGATCGTCATAGATGAGGCTTGGATCAAGCAAAAGGACTGAACCAATGCCGGACGATTATAAGGCGCGTGAGACGGAACTGATTCTGCCTCCCGGTGTGTTTGCGTTTGTGCTGGATGAGACCAAGGGTCACATCAACACGCTCTGCGGACCGATCAAGCAATCCTTGTCCAACACCGATCGGCTGGTCGTGTTTGATGCGATAAAGAAGCGGTTTGTGCCGGTTGACACCACCCAGCTTGCCATCCAGACCAACATCATCGCGCCCAAGGGCTACTATGTGGTGTTGGAAAATCCGGCCAAGGCGGGGGGTCAACCGGAGGCCAGTAAAGCCGAGATCATGCCGGTCGGCACATTGCGCTACGGGCAGATCGAAAACCTGCCAGGACCGCAGAGTTTTCCCTTGTGGCCGGGCCAGATCGCCACCGTGGTGCCGGGCCATCATCTGCGCTCCAATCAATATCTCATGGTGCGGGTCTATGATGACGAGGCGGCCAAGCTGAACTGGGACAAGTCGGTCGTCAAGAGTGTAGCCAGTCAGGATGACACCACGCCGATCGAGAGTACGGCGGGCAGTGTGCTGGGGATCAACAAAGACACGCTGGTGACCGGACAGCTACTGATCATCCAGGGGACCGGCGTGGCGTTTTATATTCCGCCCTCAGGGGTCGAAGTGTTGGCGGAGAACAAGGAATATGTCCGCGATGCGGTTACCTTGGAGCGTTTGGAATATGCCATCCTGATCGGCGAGGATGGCAACAAGGAATACAAAAAAGGCCCGGATGTGGTGTTTCCGACGCCCACTCAGAAGTTCTACAACCGGGACGACAAGCGCAAATTCCGCGCCTATGAACTGCAACCGACCAATGGGATTCACATCAAGGTCATTGCCGACTACGAGGAGCAGGATTGTGTGCACAAGGCGGGCGATGAGATGTTCATCACCGGCGCCGACATGCCGATCTATTATCCGCGCGAAGAGCATGCGATTATCAGTTACGGCGGCAACGATGGCAAGAATGACAAATCCTATGCCGTGGCGGTGCCATCCGGCGAAGGGCGCTATGTGCTGAACCGGCAAAGCGGCGATATCGCGTTGGTGACGGGGCCTCGGATGTTTCTGCCGAATCCGATCAAAGAGGTGATCGTCCGGCGCATTCTCAGTCAGACCGAATGCGATCTGTATTTCCCGCAGAACCACGAGGTGCGGCAATTCAACCAGACCCTGGCGTCCATGGGCATCAATGCGATCTCCGATCCGGCCAATATCGAGAGCGCGATTGCCCGCAATTACATCCCGGCGACGGGATCGGGCCGGGTCTATGCGTCGGCCACCAGTGCCACGACGTTTGCCGATCAGATACCGCGCAGCACCACCTACACCCCGCCGCGCATGATCACTCTCAATACCAAATATGATGGCGCGGTGCGGATCGATGTCTGGTCGGGATTTGCCGTGCAGGTGGTGAACAGCAAGGGCCAGCGGAAACCCATTGTCGGGCCGCAAACCGTGCTGCTGGAATATGATGAATACCTGGAACGGTTATCCCTGTCGATGGGCACGCCAAAGCATGATGCGGCGCGGTTGGCGACGCCCTATTTGCGGTATATTTCGAATCCGATCAGCGATATCCTCAGTCTGAAAACGCAAGACCTTGTGAACGTCAATGTGCGGGTCAAATATCTGGTGCGGTTCGAGCCGCAGGAGATCGATAAATGGTTCGCGATCGACAACTATGTCCAGTACATGGTGGATCACCTGCGCTCGCTCATCGGCAACACCGTGCGCACGGTTGGTATCCAGGCGTTTTATGGGGATGCGGCCAACATCCTGCGTGATATGGTGCTGGGGCAGAGCGAGGATGGCACGCGTCCGTTGAAGCATTTCAACGAAAACGGCATGACGGTGTACGATCTCGAAGTCGTCGGTGTGGATGTGATGGATCGGGCGATTGCAGATTTGCTGGCCCGCTCGCAGCAGGAGAGACTGATCGATGCCATTGCCTTGGAACGCGCTCAGGCGAAGGCCGCCTTGGTTGAGGGGATGGAGGAGACAGAACGCCGACAAGTTGTGGAATTGGCCAAGACAGAGGCCGCCCGCATCGAGATCGAACACCAGCAGGTGCTAACGCTGAATGCCGTCGAGCAGGATCGCAAGGCCGGTGAGCAGGTATTAGCGACCCTCTCGAAGCTGATCAATGACATCATCTTGGAATCGCAGAATGCGCAGAGCGAATTGACCCGCAAGTTTGCCGATTTCGATGCCGAGCGGTCGATCAGGACCGAGGCGGGCATGGCTGATGCACAGAAGGTTCGGATGGACGCCATCGCGCCGCGTCTGGTCGAGGCTCTGACGGCGATGGCATTGACCGGACAACTCGAACAGATTGCCGAACATCTGGCGCCATTGGCGATCGTTCAGGGCACCAGTTTGGCTGGGACGTTGAATCACCTGATGCGTGGCACGCCGTTAGAAGGCATGCTGCGCAACGTCGAAGGGCTTAATCGTTTATCGATGGCCGAGCAAAACGATTGACCGGTTGACCTGCGCCGGACCATTGGTATAACAGCGCCTGCTCTTTGATATTAAAACCTGTATGGCTATGAAAAGCAGCAGGCGCAGCCTTGGGATAATGAATCAGTCATCCTCGATCGGGATGGCTACGAAAAGACGCATTCGCATTTAGGTGGCTACGAAAACGCCGACAGCTACAAAAATCTGCTGAGCCGTCACCCCGTTGGTATCCGGGATGCAGTCATTCCTGTTCGAATGGCTACGAAAACTGGCTTGCGTAGCGGCTACACGGGCTGATGGGATGCAGCCACTCCTGTGGCTACGAAAAGGAAGGGGAGTTGCCTACGACCATTCCGGGAAGTATTTGCACGGCATGATAGCAAAGGCGCTATTACAGTCATCCATCTTGTTTGGCTGGCTACGGAAACGGAAGACCTCAAATGGGGGACGATCGGATGCAGCCATCCGATGGATGGCTACTAAAATCATGAGAGTCCGCGCACGACGAAGCTCCAGTCACCCGGTATGGTGGATGGCTACGACAAACTTTAACATCTTGTGCCGCCAAAGACTAAATACTTGCATGACCCTGCGAGAACTTTTGCAAATCACCGAGCGAAAACATTCATTGCACTATCACGCGCGACTCAATCCGGAGAACATGTGGTTCGACATCGTGGACATGAACGATCACGTGGTGGCGATCGATGTGTCGCCCAATCCCAAGCGGGCGCGAGAGATTGCGGCGACCTTCTATCCAGGGCAGATCATCGAGAGCGCCCGCCAGTCCCAAAGGAATCGTAGTTCTCGTAGCCATCAAGAGGATGACTGTTCATAGCCGGGGATCGACGCCTGGGGACGTCCGCTCTTTTCGTAGCCTTTTCGTAGCCGCCACAATGTGTGACTGGCGTTGACGCCAAGGCCAAGGCCGACCTAGAGCTTTTACCGTAGCCTTTTCGTAGCCGCCATCCTCAGCATAACCTTTTCGTAGCCGCCTCTGACTGACTGAATCGTAGCTATTTGTCCCTCAGCATAACCTTTTCGTAGCCATTTCGGGTGACACCTACTGTTTTCGTCGCCCTTCGTGATCGTCCTGTGATCGATTCTCGTGACCGTGCGCAGCCTCGGTTGCGATCATGGCCTGCAACTCGTGTCAGATCGCACACCAGAGTGTATGCTGGCGATCGGGTTGGGTCAACCGTTTGGTTTGATCGAACTTCATGTTAAATAATGAAAACACTGAGGATGCCAACAAACGATGAGTATTCGCGCCTGGATGCGGCTGGTGGAGGCGATCATGTCCCCCGCAGCCCCACCGCCCGTCACCGAGACGGCCGCCTTCCAGCAGTGGTTTGCGGGCAGTAAGGTGGTCGATAAGGCGGGGAAGCCGCTCCGCTGCTATCACGGCACCCAATCGGACTTTCATACGTTTTCCAATGAGGATGCGCCGGGGCGGGGCGGTCTGTTGGCGTTCTTTTCGGTGAAGCCGCAATTTGCCAGTTCCTATGCCTCGGACGAGCGCTCGCCTGAGGTGCGGGCGGGCGCCCAGGTGATGCCGGTCTATCTGCGCATCGTCAATCCATTCGATTACCGCAAAGATTATCACATGGCCGGGAGTTTCTATGATGAGACCGGCGGCATCCAGGATCGTTTTGAGAGCAACCGCATCCTCATGGGCCTCGGTTGGAAGATCGATAACATTGACGATGTCTCGACGCCGCTGCTGACGGAAAAGCAGTTTACCAGGGCACTCCGCAAGGGCAGTTGGGATGCCTTGGAGGCGCCGGACTTCGTGGAGTATATCCATGATGCTGGTTATGACGGGATCGTGTTGATGGAAAACCGCAGCCTCAACTTCGCCATCTTCGAGGCTAATCAGGTTAAGAGCGCGATTGGCAATCGGGGGACCTTCGATCCCGAGTCCGATCACATTGGTGAATCCGCACCGGCGCGCGATACCGGGTGGCGGGCGTTTCACCGTATTTCACGGCTCGGCCGCAAACACCCTGAGGTCTAGTATTTTAGGGAAAACGTGCCATTGCCGTGATCGATTAGCTGGTCGGTGCGATGCAAGGAGAACGTGCCGTCGCAATGATCCAGAAGCTGGATGTCGCCGGTTTCGAGGTAATACACCACCGAGTCGTGCGCCTGTTCGCGCGTGACGCCAGCAGGGATTTTATCGTAGTCGAGACAGCTTTCGATGATCGCATCGAGGCATTTGCGAGCGCCTTCGGGAAGTTCTTTGTACGGGACTGTAGGTTTTGTCATGCCGGTGTGGATAGCATTGCCCGACCCCTGGTGTCCAGATGGAGTATCTGTCTTGCTCAAGATAGTATCCGCAATAACAGCAGGACGAACCATGTGATGCCCAAAGCTGATACGAACATGTTCAGCCAAAACGCCACCCGCATCAGCCAGTGGAATCTCTGGTTGAAACTGCGTGACGTCTCGATGATATCATGCATGAGTTCAATGCGATCGCGGATGGCGTGATCAAAGGCCATCAACACGATCAAGTGGTGCAGGTCTTGCAGCACGATCTCGATCGCAAGGGTCATGGCCAGAAACGGCGATGCGCCGCCTTGTTGCAGTTCGGCGAATAGCGCTGCAATCACGGGACGCACATCGGGTTCGGGCTGTTGCATCACCATGGTCTACAACCCTCCAATACGAATTGGAAGCGTATTTGCGCTTTTCGATCGCGTGGTTGTTGGCTATATTTGCAGATGTCACCTCAAGCGGCCTTGGCTGCGTCCGCTTGAGGTTGCGATCGTGCTGTTTGTTTTCGTAGCCGCCCAAGGGTGACTGAAACCAGCTTGCCGGTCCTCTTGCTGTCGGTCTTGTGGTCGTATCCATTTCCATTTTCATAGCCATGCCAACGGGATGACTGCACTTCTGTGTAGTTACTCGTGAGTGACGATTCTGTTTTCGTAGCCATCCCATGGCTCTTGAAAGGACGTCCGCAGTCGTGCCCTTGTCGTAGCCGCCGGATGGTAGGGTGAGTGAGCCGATGATGCCCGTCTGGCCGTGATGTACGGGGTTGTCGTAGCCATCCTAGCCACCCAACGATAGGGTGACTGCGCCTCCTGCGCTCAGCCCTCGGATACATTTTTCGTAGCCACCCGAAGGGTGACTGAAACTGAGGCATTCGGGGTTCGCAAGGCTCACACGTTTTTCGTAGCCTTTTCGTAGCTTTTTGTAGCCTTCAATCCCCGCCCATTTCTGTATGTTGTCGTAGCCACTCTCTCTCATAGCCGACGAACGACATAGCGCGATCGTCGCTCTCATACAATGCATCAAATAAGCTCTCGCGCCGTGCACTCTCATTTTCGTAGCCACATGGCCGGGTGACTGAACCGCCATGCATTCGCCATGCAAGTTTTTCGTAGCCACCCAGGTATACCCCCAACGGGCGCCAGTTGAATTTTTCGTAGCCACCGAAACATCGGGTGACTGGAACTCAGCGGCTAGCTCGCCGACCTGGGATTGATATTTTCGTAGCCACCCACTTTCCATAGCTACCCAAAAAAGGTGACTTTAAACCCGCCCGCCACACAAGATTTTCGTAGCCACCCAAGAGTGACTGAACCCGAACCCAACTGGATCAGTGGTCTTTTAGTAGCCCACGCAAATTTTCGTAGCCGCCCGAATGCCGGACCGTACCCATGCCACCCTGTGTGTTGTTGTAGCGACCCACCAATCATCGATTTCCGTTTTCGTAGCCGTCCCGAGTGGGGTGACTGAATCTCGGAGCCACCAAGCCAGACGCAACATTCTTTTTGTAGCCGTCCGAGTGGCGGAGCGACTGAAGCCTTGGCCAGCATGTCGATCATCAGCTTCTGTTTTCTGTAGCCACTCGATGTAGACTGTCGAGGGCTGTCGGGCAAGTAGTTTTGTAACACCAAAGGTTGTAGGGTCTCCGAAACGCGTGTTTTCGTAGCCATCCAAAGGCGCTGTTCCACCTCAGGCATGGGTGTTTTCGTAGCCATCCAGCCATCCAAAGACAGGATGACTGAGCCAATCCGTCACATTTTTCGTAGCCCCTGCGAGGGCTGTCGGAGCGGTGTTTTCGTAGCCTCGAACGCAACAAGTCGTTGCCATTTCTTGTCGTAGCCGTCCAAAAGGCAGGATGACTGTGGGGGAGTGGTCTGCACGGCGAATTCAGCGATGTTTTCGTAGCCACCCAACGGCACGGCATGACCGAAGCTCCGATCGAAACTTTTTTCGTAGCCATAGGGTGACTGAATCGTCCCGAACTAAATCGGTTTTTGGAGCGGCCTACGCCGACGGCACGATCCGATGGCAGTTCTCGTAGCCTTTTTTCGTAGCTATAGGGTGACTGATCGTAGCGGCCGGGCAGCGACTCCAAAGTTTTCGTAGCCACCCAAGGCTGGGAAACCGGCTGAGCCCTTTTCTTTTTGTAGCCGCGTCCGGCGACTGAGGCTGAATAAAAACTGCCGCTCCATCGCTGCACCAGCAGGTGTTGCGGCCTGCACAGGCTTTCGTTTTCGTAGCCACCCAACGATAGGGTGACTGCACCCAGGATGATGGTGGCGTACTGGCCAAAGGTGTTTTCGTAGCCACCCAACGACGGGGTGACTGCACCGACCTGCTCTTGGCAGGTTATCGCAATTTTTCGTAGCCACCCAACGATAGGGTGACTGCACCCGCGCTCACCCGGATCGTCGATGGCTTTTTGTTTTCCGTAGCCACTTCCTCAATCCAGTTTTCGTAGCCACCCAACGATAGGGTGACTGCACCGAGATCGAGGTGAAGTGGTTGCCTGTCTGTTTTCGTAGCCACCCAACGATAGGGTGACTGCACCCAAAACCAATGCTGAGGATA
>Ga0302140_10001057_pt1 | contig 35975 bp, 37 predicted proteins | sample I_Bog_E1_1_FD_202095 | JGI IMG/M metagenome (GOLD analysis project Ga0302140, IMG submission 202095) | Peat permafrost microbial communities from Stordalen Mire near Abisko, Sweden - I_Bog_E1_1 | ecosystem: Environmental > Terrestrial > Soil > Wetlands > Peat | place: Sweden: Abisko, Stordalen... | reverse complement strand
TCAACCGCGGCTATACCAAGATCAAGATTAATATGAGCGCTCATTCCCAGCAGCAAGTGTTGCAAAACAAGCAAATTTGATTGTTTGGTAGCATCAAAGGCTAAACGCCACGATTCAGTTAGCGGCTTCCCGGCTCTCCAGGCGGCAAATGCGTCGAGATATCTGCTCGCAAAAATAACATCCAGGCGTTCCATTCGTTGCCCATTTGCGAACCTGCCCCATGCAATCCCTTCCTTCACACTTGCGGTAACTTTATAATACAGCGCGGCAAAGTAGCCTACTCGACTATCGGTGCGCTCGCTGTCAGCAATTATTGCGCTGAGTTTTGCAAGGATGTCGTCAATGGTATCAGCCGGCTTTGCGATCTTAGTCTTCTGTATGCTCATAGAGCAGGTAATAACTATGCTTGCATTTGCTGCAGAAGTAACGTCTTTTCTTCCCCCATGGCATAAAGAATTTCCTAAAAAAATTCCGGTGGAGTTTTTTGGCACATGGCACGTCACATTTAGGGCAATTGGGAAAACTCATAAAATTAAATCAGGTCGATAAAGCTAATGTATTTTTACAATCAATTTCCAAAGTTCACCATATTCAGGCAAAATTTAATTGCAGGCGAATATGATAATATAACATAGATGAGGTTAGTTCATCCGGTATTTTTGCGATAGCTGTTTAAATTGAATAGCAAATATCCAGGCGAATAAAACAAGCAACGTGTAAAAACCAATGTTTTGTATAAAATTTCCGGCACTCAACTGTCGCAAACTAAAACCAATAAGTTGCCTTAAAGTCATGTCATTTCAGCTTAAATAGATTCGTAACGCTTCCAGATGTTAAAAGTTTTGCCTTGAGCCTAAGAAATTCTAAAATACGGCAACAGCCGGCTCAAGCTTCAATCTACTGCTGAAAAAAAGGCCCAAAACTGTTTTAGTTTGATTAGCCGTCCTGACCTGCGCAATAATGTTCAAAATAGGCCAGGGTTGTTTCATAAATCTCTTTATCTTTTCCCCTTACCCAACGCAAGTATATGGCTATCTGGCTGCCGTAGTCCGTTTCCCATTTCAAATCAACCCGCATGATGGAAGCGCTCCTGCCCTGCACCAGGTGAATTTCTTTTACGTCCTTCCACTCAATGCTTATTTCCTTAACAAAATCGCTGATACCCTCGTCGTCCAATTGCAGCGCCACATTTCCCTTAATAGCCGGAACGAGCCTTTTCATCACAATTACTGCCGAAAGCGTCGCAAAAACCAACCCGCAAAAACCAACAATTATCCATATCAGGTCGGTTTGGTAGCCCAAAACATTGTGCAGTACAATTGCCATCAAAATAATCATCACAGCAAGTGTACCCAGGCTAAATTTCAGGCTGTATGGGTATTGTGCGGGTTCCGTCATTGGGTTAAATATAATTAATTAGTCTGAAAGTCTGTAAAATATGGAGACGCTAAATATAAAATATGTTTTCATAAGAACAGAGCCAGCTCTTTTATTTAAGATTCCTTCAGGGGCATATGATGCATCGTTACAATCTCCGCTCTTCTTTTTCAATGGTTATGTTTCTTATGAATATCCTTTACCAGGCAAAGTTTCTTAATATCGCCAATCTTTATCACAAATGGACCGTATTTAAGCCGGTTGCCTACCATTTCCGTTGTGTTATCCGAATGCGCTATTACTTCGTCGACGCTGTCGCCGGCAAGCAACCGCTTGTACATACGGTAATCCCCCCATTCAATATAGTACACTTCACCCGGCAGTATTTTTTTATCATGGATAACTTTTAAGGCAACCCAACAGCCATTTTCAAGATAAGGATACATCGAATGCCCCCATACGGGCAAAGCAAAATCACAATCTTCAATGCCGGGGAAATTCATATGCCCTACAGGCTCCTTATCATTAATATCGTTATACACTTCAACGCCTGTAGCAGTGGCGGTTATCTCGAACATAGGGATACCCTCTGCCCCACGGACTACCGGAGCCCTTTCTGAATTTCCTGTATTTTTTTTGACAGATATAAATTCTTTATATTTATCTTTAAAAATCTTCAGTTTCTCTGGATCTATATTTTGCCGGCTCTTAATGATCTCTGTAATCGAACTGGCCGAGTTATAGCCCAATACTTCCGCGAGCTGTGCATTACCGACAAAAGCCCTACCCCTCAGCTGATTATAAAGGATAATGAACTCGAGCGTCTCTGGACGTATTGTCTTTATCTTGTTTGACTTTGGTGCTTCTTCCATGGCCTCAAAAATAAATAATAATTTTTCTTGATTTAAATAAAGATTTTTCTTTATATTTGCTCTGTAATTTTTCTCTAATGTAAACCATTTTTTGATAAAAACAAGTATGCTTTGTAAAGAATATACAGAAAATTTATTTATCGTAAGGGGGCCGCCTGCAACACGCCTTTTCCCTCCTGTTTGAAATTGTTTTATCAATAACCTATCAACCGATAATAAAATGCATCTCGCCTATTCAGCCCTTAAACCCGAAAATAACAGTAATCACAGCCAGGCTGTAAAGCAGCCGGGCGACGGCACACTACGCTATATGGCATACCTTAAAACCTGTGAAAAATACCGTCATCAAATTGCCGCGATAAGAAAATATTTCCCGGGATGGGCGCCCAATCCTCCGGTTTCGTAAAAAACCTGAATTCTGATCCCTTATCCCTATAAAAGGCATACATTTTAAAAGCTCCCCCTTTAGGGAGGCGGGGCAAAACCAACAACCATGATACGCATCAATCAAAAACTAAAGGACAAACTGTGGTGGCTTATTATATCAGTAGATTATGACTACAGCCGAATCACTATTGCCGACCATGACATTAACGAGGACATGTTAACGCTATGGCTCGAAGACAAACATGATTTTAAAAACACGCTGGATGAATGCCTTCAGCTCGAAATCTCTACAAGGCAGTTTGCCAAACTAATTAAGGCAGAAAACCTTAATACGTACGAGGGCAGTAGAATGCACCCTACCAAAAACTACGTTTACCGGGCAAAAATAGAAGTAAACGAACCGATCGCCTGGTACGTTGACGACGCCACACCCGCAGAACAGCAATGGGCGCGTGAAACGGTACTGAAACAACTGCTTACCCAGCTAATTGAAACGGAGGCGCATGGAATTGAAGAATGGGTGTGATGGGGAAGTCCGAAAGTCGGGAAAGTCCGGAAAGTCCGGAAGATTTTTTGAAATGCTGAATATATGCCAAACATCATAATAAAAATAATCTTAGTTCAAGCCAACTTCCAGTCTTCCGACAAAACCAATAACTACCAATTGCGCAGAACAATAAAATCTTAAAAATGACCCTGCTAAAAGACCCAAAAAACTTGCTCATACTGCTTTTTATCGCACTATTGCTATCGTTTGTTTTCATTATTGTGCGTCACCATCATTTGGGCACAGATTACGAACAAGAAATTGCGGCCATTCCCACACCATCGGCACAATCTAACCCGCATCATTTTGCAAATTATTCCCTACTTTAGTTGATCATGAAAAGATTTATCACCTGCGGTTTGGTATTTGCATTAATAATGACCTTATCATGGCAGGGCTATGCTCACATCGGCAAGCTGCCGAAAGGAAAAACAATAACAGGCAACCAGTTACTGGTTGTTGTTAATAATGGCTGGGACAGTCTGCAGGGAAACTTATATGCCTTTAAAAAAGTGCACGGCAAATGGCGGTTGCAATTTCACAATGCGATTGTATTGGGCAGCAAAGGCCTTGCGCTTGGCGATGGCCTTGTAAATTTAAAAGTAAAGGGTCCCATTAAACATGAGGGCGACAAGCGGTCGCCGGCCGGCATATTCAGTATCGGCACGGCTTTCGGCTATGCCGAAAAGAAAGACGCGGGCTGGATAAAAAACCCTTATGTACAGGCCTTTGATACCCTTATTTGCGTGGATGATGCAAATTCAGCCTATTACAACAAACTGGTTGATAAAGATACTGCGAAGCGGAACTATAACAGCTTCGAGTATATGCACCTAAAAAAAGTCTATTACAAGTGGGGATTGTTTATCAACCACAATAGTGATAAAGTGGTCGCCGGCGACGGCTCCTGTATTTTTATGCACATATGGGAAAACAATCATACCGGCACAGATGGCTGCACTGCTATGACTGAAAAAAATATGCTGCGAGTGTTGCACTGGATTGACGCGAAGGATAAACCAACGCTGGTGCAGTTGCCAACGGATGTTTACATGAAGCTAAAACGCCGGTTCGATTTCCCCCCGATCCCCATCAGTGCTGAATAATATGATGACTGATCTTATACGCCTCGACGAAGCCAAGCAATAAAAAGGAAACAAAATCAATAACGGCGTGGGTGATAATCAGTATGCTGATATTGCGATACCATTGATAATGAATGGCGCAAACAATACCAAATAAAAACGTAAACAAAAGCTCGTGGACACTCAAGTACCTATAGTGCAATGCCGAAAATAGCAAGGCAGACACTATGACCGGCATATACTTGTTTTTAAACAGCAGTTCAAGCCGGGGCACCATGTAAGCGCGAAATATCAACTCTTCGGTAACACCTGCCGTTACTGCGCCAAATATCATCAACGGCATACTTTTGTTCAGCACATGTACCATTTGTTCCATCACCTCCCTGTTGTCGGGGATGCCAAATAACTTAGGGATATTAGACACAACACCTGCCGCAATCGCCAACAAGTATAGTGCGCCGAAGGACGCAGGATAAAACCAAAATTTTTGCCTTTGAGGCGCCCAAAGAAAAAACGGGCCTTTTTCAGCCCATTTTACATAACAGACCAGGATAACAATATCTAACCAAAAAAAGCACCTTGACCAAAAAATATAATGTGCATCGTAGCCATTTCCGCCAAGTGCTAAACGGGCCCCAATAGGAACCAATATAGTAGCAATCACGATACCTGCCGTCAGCCTGGTTTTGTAGTCTTTTGGTATTGCCTCTCCCATTTAAGGTTTAATTTTCGAAAGCCAATATACTTATTTTTAAGATCAGCAGGAGGCGTTCCCCAGTAATTTCGGCGAACGGATATCGGCAATGGCAGCGCCACGATAAAAAGCTATAAACAAACCTACCCGCGGGTGTGCATTACCATTTTTCCAATCCCAGCAATTTTTTACCCAATGGGCTAAGTTCAGCCGTCGTGTATTTGGTTTGCTCCCATTTCCTGGGATCGCCGGGGAAAGCGTAGCCCTCGGGGGCTATCCGGTCGCGCCATGATTTAATGCGCCATTGCCGCAGGGCCTCATTGTCTTCCTGGGCGGGCATCATGGCGACGTACTGAGCAATCCTTACTTTATCGCCACTTCGGTTTGGCCGTATACCATGCGGTTCAAGGCTGTTAAATATCAAAAGGTCGCCGGCCTCCATTTTAACCTTCACCAAGTCAAGACCGCTTACATCGGGCTTAAAATAATCGCGGTCGGCAGGTTGGGTTAACTTCCAGGTATCATAATTGCGATAGAGTTCGGGAATGCACTGGAAGCCGCCCATATTTTCGTCGGTCTGGTCGGCAAGTGCCAAAACACCCTGCACATTTTGCGGCCTGGTTTCAGGGTCATAATCCCAGTGGATAAATCCTTTGTATTCAAATCCCGGTCGCATCGGGAAGTTGAGGTTGGCCCGGTCAATGGTTACCCATAGCTCATCGGTACCCCACACATCGCAAAACGCATCATAAACACGTTGGGTTTGGCGGTTATCCCACAGGTATTGATGGTTGTAAACTTCTACCATCCCGGTATTGGTCAATTCTTTCATTTGTATTTCGGCGCGCGGCGGAGCGTACCATGTTTCAGGGTTACTGGGGTCTTTCTCCTCAAACTCCCACAAAAAGCGGGCAGTACGTGCGGCCTGCTCTTTGGGCACAGCATTTTTAATAACGATATAGCCGTTTTCAATCCAAAACTTCCAGTCATCCTCACTTAAAACTTTTAAAGGTTTGCCTTTGCTGCGGTCATTCAGTTTCATGTGACTGCTTTTCGCGGTTGACGGATTGCCCGGAATTTCTTTATGGGCATTGGCCGGCGCCATAGTGGCCATTGTACCTTGCTCTTTAGTGTGCATAGATTTGGTAATTGATTAAATCAAAGTTATAATGGAACACAACCCGCTTCTTCGCTTGCAATGACCAATATTTGCACTGTATTGACATTTTCTTAAAATCTTTATATAAATTTGGTTAACCAGTTTAAACTATGAGGAAATTACAGCTCGAAGAAGTCAGGCCGGATGTTGGGAGTTCGTTCAAAATACTCAATCCGCGGCTCAGTACTACGTTCTTATGGCATTTGCACCCCGAGTATGAAATTGTGTACGTGGAAGCGCTGGCTGGGCCAAGGCATGTAGGGGCCCATGTTTCGAGGTATGAAGGAAGCGACCTGGTTTTTATCGGCCCGAATATTCCCCATTTGAATTTCGACTACGGGGTACATACCCAATGCGAACAGATTGTGATACAAATGCGCGAGAACTTTTTAGGGGAACCTTTTTTTAATAATCCCGAGATGTCCGCGATTAAACAATTATTTAAGAAGGCGTGTTTCGGCCTTTCGTTTTTTGGCGACACGAAAGCTAAAGCAGCGGCTTTGCTGAAAGACCTGCAGCAATTAAACCGGTTCGACCAATTGCTGGGCCTGCTGCAGATTTTTCAACTTTTGGCCACCACCAGCGAAGTGGAGATTTTAAACAACACACCGGCAGCCAACAAAGCGTTTGAAAAACAGCGGAGGCGGATGGACGTAATATATCACTATATCGAAAAAAATTACAATGGCAAACCTGATGTGAGTGACCTGGCTGAACAAGTAAACTTAAGTACTGCCGCTTTCTGCAGGTATTTCAAAAAGCAAACCACGAAAACCTTTACCGATTTTATAAATCATTATCGTGTAAGCGAAGCAAAAAATCTCTTGTTACAGGATAAATCTGTTAGCGAGGCTTGCTATGCCACCGGATTTGACCAACTGTCGTATTTTAACCGCACCTTTAAAAAAATAACTGGAGAAAATCCCTCTGGTTTTAAAAAACGGATTTTGTGTTAGATGGAAAGATCACCTCGAAGTTGACGCAGGACCAAGTGCAGGTCGCTATTTAAGTTGCAGGTCAAAACTGCCTTCAACACGATAGTATGGGGAGTTGGCTTTATCATCAACAGCCATGAAAGTATAAAAAGTTCCTTTTGCCAGCTCATTCCCGGTTTTGTATTGCGAAAGGTCAAAACTACCAAACCCACCAGTCGGATAGTTTTTACTAAGCGATAATTGGAGTGCAGGCTTTTGGGCGTCGTTGCTCAATAATAACTGGCTCCCGGCAATGCCACGATTGATATTGCTGAACGCAAAGCCGGCAGAACTGATGCCAAAGCTTACCGAATGCTCTTTATTAATCGCAGTAATGCCAAAGTATCGGTTTTCGTCGTCACCGTTAACGTTAATAAAAGCGATAGAATCACGTGCAGCATCGAAAGTATAAACTGAATCGTTAAATTTCACTTTGAGCGTACCGGTAACGGCAAGAAAGTTACCCGGCGATGAAACGATAGAACTATCAGCATTGATGCTCGTAGTAGATGGGCCCGGGTTATTCACAGCGGGATCTTTTTGACACGACGATACCGTTGCCAAAACGACCACTGCAATTGAAAATAAAAAGTAGGTAAACCTTCTTTTGCCCATTTGAAACTTGAATGACTAAATCTACTAAATTATAAACGAATATAAATAACAAATAGTTGCTTTGGCACGCAATACAACTAACATTTTAACAAATTTTAACTTGGTGATATGATATCGGGCTATTTTGGATGGTTTAATCATCAATTAGTCAAATACCTCGATCAATATTAACATTGGGTTTCGACCAAATGTTTTTAAATTTTTGCTAAAAATATTTGCATTTAACTCAGAAAATCCCTACCTTTACATCTGTACTATGCCAATTGGCATTTTAATCATAACCTATGCAATCTCCTGCTTTTAAAACGGCCCGCAAGCTGGCCAATAAAGCTGAAGCCTACTTCCGTTACATTGAAGGTGAGTATCTGACTGAAGCAAAATCCGGCAAAGAACAAAAAATCTACACCCGCGATGCAGAGCCTGCCACTATAACCGGCCTGGCATTATTTCTTGGTTTTACCAGCCGCCAGGAATTGGAGGATTACGAACAAAGCGGCGAGTTTGGCTTCGTGATCAGGCGCAGCCGGCTGCAGGTAGAAGCGCTGTACGAAAAAAAACTTCACCAGCAGTCTCCCTCGGGGGCCATGTTTGCCTTAAAAAATATGGGCTGGAACGAAAAAACCGACGACCGACCGATCAATGAAAAACAAATCGTCAGCCTGAAAATAGAAATAGTGGACAGTGGCCCAAAAATCGCGCAAAATGAAGCGGAAGTGCTGATATAAGGCTATTTTGTATAAGTAAGATCATCAACTTCGGTGTCGGTCACAGTAGGGTCACTAGGGTCGGGCACCAATTGAACAACATGCACCGACAGGCCGGTTGAAGTAATACTGGTAATTGTTTCGGGTATCCCGGCATTTTCTTCGCTGGTATATTGCGTGAGCGTGGAGCCATTTACTTTATAGGTAAATTCAGTAAGACTAGGGCCCTGGGATGTTGATGCTGAATAATATCCGGATCCGTCGCCATAATATTCAACAAAATCATCGTTGGTAAAACTTGTCTTGTTAAAAGTGCTTATTTCGTTGTTATCCTGGTAGAGTACCGAAACCAGTTTTACTGAGTACCATTTGCCTAAAAGTAGTGCGCCTGTACTTGGGGCCGGGGTCTCCTTTTTACAGGAATATAAGCAGACCAGCAAAACACCAAAAAGTACCGCATACTTACGCTTCATAACCGCAACATTAACAGCCTTAAATGTAGCGTTTGTTTCTGGAATTATGCAACTCTTTTAACTAAAGATTATTTTAAAGCCCTGGGAATGATAATGGGCTGTAGCGAACTTTATTATTTGCGCGATGAAGCCTGCTTTACACTTTCTTAAATCGAAATTATGAATATCATGAAAGCCTCTGTACTTTTTAAGCGAAACTATTATGCGGATGCGGGCGTTGTAATAAACCAGGGTGGGACTAGTTCCGGAAAAACGTACGCGATATTGCAGGCTTTGTTTTGCTTTGCGTGTGAAATCAAAAAACAAGTAATAACCGTTGCAGGGCAGGACATCCCCAATCTGAAGGCCGGGGCGCTCCGCGATGCGCAAAGTATTTGTTCATCATCCGGCACTTTGCAAGCCGCACTAAAAAGCTTTAACCGAACCGACCGAATATTTGAGTTTTATAGCGAGAGCATCATCGAGTTTAAAAGCTATGACGATGCACAGGATGCCAAGTCGGGGAAGCGGGACTATTTATTTGTTAATGAAGCCAATGGCGTTCCATGGGCGGTGTACACAGAGCTTGCCCTACGTACCAGGCGTCGTATCTTTATCGATTTTAACCCCAACGCTGCATTTTGGGTGCACGATAACCTGCTGGGGAAGCCTGGTGTGCAGCTTATCATCTCGGACCATCGCCATAACCCGTTCCTGCCCGATCGGCAACGACAAAAGATCGAATCGTTAAAGGATTCCGATTTAGAATTATGGAGGGTGTATGCCAGGGGCCTTACCGGGAAAATAAGTGGTTTGGTTTTAAATAACTGGGAAGTATGCGAAGATATCCCCCCCGATGCAAAGCTGCTTGCTGCGGGACTCGACTTTGGCTTCACCAATGATGAAACCGGCTGTGTACTGGTTTACAAGCAAGACGGTGTGCTTTGGGTGGATGAATTGTTATATGAAACAGGTTTAACCAATCCTGATATCGCCGAAAGGCTTCTAAAAGCAGGGCTAAGTAAAAACATAGAGCTAATTGCAGACAGCGCCGAACCCAAATCCATCGAGGAATTGCGGCGCATGGGTTGGCGGGTTACGGGCGCAAAAAAAGGGCCTGACAGTGTCAAAAACTCCATTGATGTTTTGAAGCGCTACCCTATAAAAATCACCAGACGAAGTAAAAACCTCCGCGAAGAACTGGGCCGTTATAAATGGAAAACAGATCGCTCAGGAAGGGTATTGAACGAACCGGTTGACACATGGAACCATTTGATCGACCCCTTACGCTACGTTGCACTCAATAAATTAAACATCGGCAATAGCAGTAAGGTAAGGAGCTGGACGCCAAAACCGCCCGCGCCGGCGTTTGATTTTGCTTCGTTCAACTTGTTAAAGTAATCGATGAAATCAATCGGAACCTACAGAAGAAAATACAAAAATCAGTTTAAATATGTTTGAAAAAACAGTGAAAACCCTGGGCGGCAAACTATCGATAAACATGCCGTCCAGCCTGGATGAAATTACGCTGGGCCAGGTGATGGAAATGCAGGAAAAGCCCTTTGTAAACGACCTTGAAGCAATTAGCATTTTGTCCGGCATTCCCCTTTCAGAACTACAAAACGTCAAGAACTTCGATGAACTGTATATTTTCGGAGAGATCATCTTATTGATATCGAACCAACTCGAAAACCTTCATGCTTACGACAATATCCCGAAGCGTATCACATTTCACCTGGCCGGCAGCAGCAAAAACGTCGACGTGGTGCGGCATTTATCCGTTGAACCGGCGGGGGCTTTTTTTGCCGCCAGGGAAATTATTGCTGAAGAAATAAATGAACATATAATAGCGCAGGGCAACGACGACTGGCAATCAACCTTTAACCCCTCGCTTAAAGCCTGCTGCGCGGTATTGGCCCATTACTTTTATTGCAGGGTTACCGGCAAAATGTACAACGAATATGAAGCAGAAGAATTTAGCGGCGAAATAAAAAAACTTAGGGTCATGGAGGCGCTGCCCGTTGCCAGGCATTTTTTTCACTGTTATCCGCACTTATCGAAGCCGAAAACCGGTTACTTAAATCGGCTCCTTCGGCGTTGGAAAAAAAGGCGGGAATCAGCGCTTTTGAAAAGTTTAAGTACATCAATACCGTAAACTCCCTTTCAGGCGGTGATCTCACCAAATGGCCGGAAATACTCAACATGCCCTACGAGCGCGTGCTTACTAAACTGTTGCTCAATAAAACAGAGTATGAATACCAAAAACGATATAGTGAGCTCATGCGCGGTTAATAAAAAGGACTAAAAGATATATCCAGAAATTCATCAACTCACTAAATCACTAAAACAATAATTATCCCATGCCCATACGAAACCAAATTGAAGCCATCAGCCAAACGCTAAGTACGCCCGTAACTTTTGTGTATGGAACAGCCAACGAACTAAATCAGCTTGCCGACGATACCACTTTTCCAGTGGTATTTATGTATCCGTTACAGCCCATTGCCATATCACCGCAGGTAAACGGCTCGGTAGAAAACGTTTACTCGATCTACCTCGAGTTTCTATACAAAACAGATTTCGATCAGTACACTTCAGGTAACGAAACCTATGTAACGCAGGCGTTATCACTCGCCAATGAGTTTATCGTAAAAGCGTCAACCTACCGCGAAGGTGAAGGCCGTTATTTCCGCATCAAAGCAGGCGACACGGCCAAATGTCTGCCGGTTTACAATAAATTCGACGTAAACACTACAGGTGTCAATCTTACCATCAGTCTCGCAACAATGTACTTCGAAAATTTTTCCGGTTCATAATTCAAGATTACAATAGCTATTCGAAACGCTTAGACAACTATCACTCTTGCTATGAACAATGAACTATGAACCATAAACTAATCAATGGATACCGACCAACTTATACAGTTCCTCGAGTCGCTTAAAACCGACATCATCAACTCTCTGCAGGCAGCCGGAAGCGATGCAACCGGCCAAACTGCCAAATCATTGACAATTATTCAGGACGATGACTCGTGCCAACTACAAATTCCGGACTACATGCAGTTGCTCGAGACAGGCCGCGCTCCGACAAGTGCGAACCCCGTTGCCGGCGATCCGCCGATGATCCAGCGCATCCAGCAATGGTGTCAGGCGAAGGGCATACCCGACAAGGCCGCATGGGCCATAAAAAAGTCGATTGACAAAAGGGGCTATAAAGGTAAGCCGGGAATTCTGTCTGAACCACTTGGTGACGACAATATCGACCAGCGGCTATCACCTGTTTTAGAAAACCTGGCGGATGATTTATCGGAATTGCTCCTCAGCCTGGTCGACTAATTTGCTCAATCATAACCACCAAATCAACTTATTCAACCGATACACTTAATCAACTCAACCCAACATGTCACTTATTGCAGAAATTGATTATTCACATACCACCCTGACCGGCACCGAGCGCAACGGGCAAGTATTTATAGCGCTGTATGATGCCACTACATTGCAGCCGGCAAACGGTAACAACGTGGTGGTAACGTACACCCAGAATATTAACGGCAGCATTGTAGACGGCAGCGCAACCATCGCCGGTCAGAGCGCGCCCATTTATACTGGCTTAATCAGCAATTCCGATCCATCCAACTATTACTACACCTCCTGGAGTATAACCGGCATCAGCGCTGTTCCTGCCCCGCCGCCGCCGGTAAATGTTTGCGATTTAACCATTAATTTTATCAATGTAGACCAGCCTGAATCAGCCCCGGGCGCCGCCGACGGGCAAATTACCGTTGAAGCAAGCTCAAGCTATGGCCCGATACAATACAGTCTTGACAATGTTACGTTTCAATCCTCGCCTACCTTTCCGGGGTTAACCGGCGGCCTCAAAACTATTTTTCTTACGGATGCAAATGGCTGTATTGCGTATAATGCCATAACCGTTCCAACTATAACTAACCTGCTTGTGACTGATCCTTCAGTTACCCTTAACGGCGGTAATGTATCCCGTTGGAATGCTGCATTTAACCCGGTTGTTTTTACGTACCAGCGAAAGGACTTTGAGGTGTCAGCCGTAGCACTCGATACATTGAGCGGAAATGCAGCGGTTTCCGTAAATTGCGACACTACGACCATTGCCAATGCAATTGCGGCAAATACGATGGCCATCCAAAACGCCGCTGCACTAAATGTGGTGCTAACTAATATTACGCCTGTAAATGTTTACCTCAATGCAGGAACTTATATAGGCGTTTTCACGGTAAATTCTGTTCAAACTAATGGCAGCCTGGTCATCAACACCGCATATATCGCAAACGCAACTGGATTTATAAATATCAATTTGCTGAGGCCGTACTACCAGGTCCGTACACAAATTACTTACCAGGACCCCATCAGCGGGCTGCAAAATACCATCATATCGACAAACAGGCCTGATAATACCGGGCTCGTAAAAGCAGATATCAGCAATTTTTTACAAAGCCTTTTACGTGCACAGGACGACAGCGATTACGCCCAAATAAACTATCGCGACAGCAACCTTAGTGCAAGTTATCAAGTCGCCTACGCCGAGTATTGGGATGGCAAGCTCACAGGCGCCCAAACGTTAACCTACATACCGATAACTGATCCGTATTATGTATTGTATGCCGCAAAACAGCTTGGCGATGCGTTCGGCGGTAACCTGGCCGCCTATGTGCCTTTTCAATCGGTAACCGACAGCAGCCAGTTGGCCAAATGGGTAACCGATTTTGCGGGGCCTGCCTATTCCAACGGTTATCCGTTCGATATTGGTTTTATATACAGCGAGGACCTTGTCGGCCTGCAGTTGTATTGCCACCTTAGCTTACTAGATATCAATGGAAATGCCCTGCCGGGTGGCCCGGAAAACAGCTACCTGCTAAACGAGGATAGTTCATGGCTCCTGAACGAGGACGGGAGCAAGTTCATTATTGCCAGTCAGTCATCGGTAAACACGCCGATACCAGCCCAGCTGGGATTGAACCGTTTACTGATAAATGAAATCTTTGACGCCGATGTTTATTATTTCAGCCTCGCCCTGATGTATAATGATAGCAGCGGCAACCCACACCAGGTAACCCAAGCCCAAACTATAAGGATTGACAATGCGGTTGACGAACAATCCGTTTACCTGCGATGGATCGGTTTAACCGGCTGTTGGAATTACTACAGGTTTGTTTACAACCAGGAAATATCACTCGATGTGCAAAATGCGGTTATTATAAAAAATTACGTCTTCGATTGGGCAAACCAGGATGGTATTGAAGAGGTTATTGCCAAAAGCGCCGGGCAAAAGATGAAGGTAATGGCTGAGGACCTTTCGGTTGCCGATATAAAAGGGCTTCAATCTATAAAATACTCGCCGAAAGTACAAATGCTGGTGAACAAAAATCCTGTTAAATGGCAAACCGTTGTGTTAAACACCGCTACATTCAGCGAGTATGAAACGCTTAATGGCCAGGCGCCGTTCAGCGTAACGTTTAATATGCCTTCGATTAATATTCAAAGCCAATAGCAGGTAGCCCGGAAAGTTTAGCTTCCTATCAGACCTGATTACTTTACCCAATCTCATTAAAATGGATCAACTCCAATTATATCTTAACGACCAACTTGTCGATTTGAGCGACGATAGCCCAATTGCCTTAACCTTCCAGATCAATAACCTGGCCGAAGTTCAAAATCAGCAGGGAAACACCAGCAATCAATTTAAGCTGCCCTTAACCCAACGCAACCGTCAGATACTCGGCTTTCCGGACGATGTTGCCTTTGCCACAAACCTCCCCTACCAGCAATACCAGGCGAAAATTATCCAGGACGGTTTGGAAATCGTTCCTTATGGTATCGGCGAATTGAATATTATTGACCAGGATACTGCAAGCATAACTATCCTTTCGGGCAACGTTGACTTTTTTGACGCAATCGACGGGCAATTGTATGATATGGGCGACAGCACCAGCGTATGGAGCAATTATGGACAAAACCTGGTTTGGAAACCCTATGATCATCTATGGAACCTGGACAACGCAGCGGACTCTCAAACCAACACCGACGGCTGGATATACCCGGTAATTGATTACGGCAATTTCAGCGATAATTTTGCCGACCCGATTGACGTACATAATTTAAGGCCAGGTTTTTTTATAAAAACGGCCATCGAGCTCTTACTACAGTCTTCCGGGTACCAGGCAACCGGATCATTGCTTGGCGATCCGCTTTATCCTTTGCTGATTGCCCAGTTCTCCAATGGAAGTTTCGAACATGGCACCGACTTTCAAAACCAAACAGACGACAAAGGTTTAAACGCAGCCATGCAGGCCCAGCTTAATTTAAACCATCCTAACGCACTCAACCCGGGCGGGGTATTTACATGGGATACCGTTATTTCCGATCTGTCGCACCAGTTTCCGGACAATGTCTTGTTTACCGCCAACGATATTAACGCAGTAACCATAACGGTCACCTTTCCGCATGTTTATTTGTACGGGAAGGTTTCATCTGACAATAACCCTACCTACCTATCCGCGTACATCTATTACCGCGATCCAACCTATCCGGCAACGCCTGATACGGTATTAACCTATTATGACTTTTCTTTCGGTGGCCATGGCGAAAAAAAACCTGGTAACCCACCTGGTTCTGATCCCGATGGATGGACACGCGTCCCGGGAACTGACGGCTCAAACATCCTCGGAAGTATTGATCTTTATACAACGGTAATGTCATTTCAAACCACGCTTCCAAAAAATGGCGGGGTGTACGTCGGCTACGGATGGCATGGTTATAATCCAAGCCTGGCCTGCATCTACCCCGGCGCCACGTTCATTATTAAAAGCCAGAACCAAACAGTGCAATATGGACAAACCGTACAATGTGAGCGCATATTTCCGGATATCAGTCAAAAAGATTTGCTCAAAGATACATTACAGCGCTTTGGCATCATTTGCCAAACCGACAACACAAGCAAAACCATCTCATTTAACTCCTTCCGCGACATCGTAAATAACATACCGATAGCAATAGATTGGAGCAGCAAATGCCTTAACCAGGGCAAACAAGTAAGTTTTCAGCTGGGAAACTATGCCCAGATGAACTATATGCAATATCAAACCGATGAAAATATATTGCCCCTAAAATATGGATGGTCACAAATCAGGATCAACGACCAGACTTTACCGGCAAATGCGACACTCTTTAACAGCCCTTTCGGGCCTACGCTTAACCGGCCATATATCGGCGGAACGGTCGCGCAAATCAACATGATCGATATTACCAGCGGCAACAACAATTTTAGCTTAAGCGTAAATCCCCGGATATTGATCGACCAAAAGCTCACGCTCAACAACCAGGAGGTAACCTTCACCGATGGTGACGGAAACAATCGCGTGATCAACGACGTGATCAGCACCCCTTATTTCTATAAGCCCGATGCACAGGTGCTCGGGCAGAATTACGGCCAGGCCAGCCTGATGTTTGACGACCTGAGGTTAAAATACTATCCGGAACTGGAGAAGATACTTACCCAAACCAAAAAGGTAATACGTTATATCCTGCTTACTCCCCGCGACATCCTTGAACTTGATTTGATGGTGCCGGTTTACATTCAGCAGGACAGCGCTTACTACTACATCAATAAAATTGATTCGTGGCGGAAGAGCCAGCCCACAAAAGTTGAATTGGTAAAATTAGGTTAGATTTCTATTTCCAAAGTAAAACTATATTTAAAATACTCATAGAACTTAAAAATAACATAAAATGGCAGATGACTTTAACAAAACAATTTCAATTGATGTAGCAATTGGCACAGATGGCCAGGAGCAGATCAACCAGTACAAAGCCGCTTTTGACAGTCTGCGCAATAGCATCAACGGTTTGTCAAATCCGTTGGCTGGTATGTCGGATAATATCACTTCGCTCGAAAAGAATATTGCAAAGCTTACGAACTCTGTTGGCGGGCTTAACAATCAAAACAAAGCTCTGGCTCCCGAAATGCGCCGGTGGATAAACTCATTCGTAACAGGAAAAGACGCAGTCGATCAAACGAAAACGAGCGTTGATGGCATGAACAAGGCGCTGGAAAGTTCTGATTATTCAAATGCAATCCGGCAGATGGAACAATTAAAGAAAAACGTAGGGTTGGCGCAAAAAGGTTTCCTGGATAAAAAGCAAGTATTGCAGCAATACAACGATACCCTGGGCAAGACTCTTGGCAAGGCCGCTAATCTAAACGAAGCCGAGGCTAAACTAACAAAAGATGGAGATGCATACATCAAAATGACGCTGTTAAAAGCATCCGCTCAATCGGCTTTGCAGGAGGCCGCCACAAAAGCGCGCGCTGCCGAACAAGAGCAAGGGGCGTCACCCAACAGCGACGCAAAAGTAAATGCAACGCAAAATCAAATAGAGATTGAACAGGCGCAAATCACTGCGCAAAAACTGAAAGAAATTGAAGAACAAAAAGATAAGCAAATAAGCGAACTGTCCGATAAGTTTAACAAAGAGAAAAATGATAAAGCTAAAAAACAGGCGGAAGAGCTGGAAAAATTTGAAGTACAACAGGAGAAAAAGCTTGCTGACGAGGCCTTTTCCATTGTCAGTCAAAGTATCAAACAGGAAGCCGCAGCTAAAATAGCCGGATTAGAACAGGATAAAGATGCAGAGCTAAACAACAGCAGTTTAACATCGGCCCAAAAGCTTGCGATTGAGCAAAAGTTTAAACAGCAGGAGGCCCAGGTAAAAATCAAAGCTTTTAAACAAGAGCAAGAGGCGTCCATTGCACAGGCGGTTATAAACGGCGCCCTGGCCATAACAAAAGGCACTGCACAAACAGGAGTGTTGGCCGCGTTGTATATACCCGCGATCATTGCCGAAACTGCGGTCGAGGTTGCCAAAATAGCTGCGCAAAAACCGCCGGCTTATGCATCGGGCGGTTTGCATTATAACTCCGACGGTAAGGGCGGTGTACTTTCGGGCTATAGTCGAACCGACAATACTAATGCCTGGCTTCGTTCCGGCGAGGGCATTGTGATATCCGAAGCTATGCGCGTACCATGGGCCCGCAACCTGGTGAGCGCCATAAATGTTGGCTTTGGCGGCCGGGATTTTTCCATTGCCAACCCCGGTCATGGATATGCCGTGGGCGGTATTTTTACGGATGGAGGCGATGCCAATCGCTATTACAACCAACCCGTGCATGATCAAAAAAACCTGGCCAACTCTATCGCTTACCAGATGATCAACAACTTCCCTCCTGTTTATGTGGATGTTAAGGACATCAATAACCAGCAAAATATCTTAGCGCAAACGATCAATCGAGTCAATCTATAGGACTGCTCCTGACTTTCGGAGAAACCACCCACCCACTCAATCAACTCAATCTAACTGAATCAACCAACAACATGAACATCCAACTCGCAAACACACTATTTGACGAAGGCGTCTTCTCCGCGCTTTACAAAGCCGGCTTTATTACCACCAAAGTTTTCACCTACCGGGAAATATATCTTTGGGTGCAGGCGCAGATAAAAACGCGCAGCATCAGCACACGCCAGGCCGTGCTGGAGGCGGAAGTTAAATTCAATAAAGATGAGCGGACTGTTTGGAGAGCGCTGAATAGTTTTGAAAAGGAATGAATTAAATCAGTTCCATTTTAACATAAATTATTTTACTTTAGACTATGCAATTTCAAGTTTAGTGAAATCAGTAATCTTTATTTTATTAGCTTCTTGCTTTTTTTCCTGTGGACATAAAGTGCCAAAGATAAGGCCAGATTCAGAGGCAAAAAGATTACGGAGCCAGGCGAGCGAAGTGGCGTCGAAATTAGGGGGAAACGACAGCGTCAGACGTATGCGACTTGAGCACGCAGTGGCTCTTCTCGATAGGGCAACAGAACTCGATAGCAACTACTTTGGCGCATATTGGGATAAATTAATATATCAACGACAATTAGAGCACTATGAAAAAGCCTTGCTAACAGGTAAACAATTGATGAGGTTAATGCCAAACCAACCAACGGAAATTGAGATCGAAGGTGCTTTATCCGAGTTAAATGGAGATAGGCCGTCTTCCATAAAATATTATACCAAAGCTCTTTTAATAAATCGAATAAGACTGGACTCGATGCAGAGCAATCAAGAGAATATCACAAGTCTCCAAATGTTTTACGCATTTGATCTTATTGCGCTGAAAAGGTATCGGGAAGGCAATGCTATTTTCAAAAAACTCGCTGAAACCGCAAAGGACCCGGCTGAAAGGCAAACATACCTCTATTACATGAGTATGACCAGGAAAGAGGTTTTGTTGAGCCTGCAAGGTCAGTACCCAACTGTTGAAATAACAACTCCTGAACCTACTGTAAAAAAATAAGTTAAAATTGAAATGCGATTTCTTCTTTCCAGTTTATTCACCTTTTTAAGCTCATTGAATACAGTCTTAAAGCTCAAAACAGATCGTATTTGAGCTTTAATTGTGTAATATTTAAGCTCAAATATACATAAAGCTCATTTATTTTCAATTTAAAGCTCAAAAACTTATTGTTTTGAGCTACATTTGATTGTAAAATGAGCCGCAAAATGAAGAATGACTTATCCAGGCAAATATTAGCGTACTTAAAAGTTGCCCCCCTGCAATCATCCAAAGAAATACACAACGGGCTGAATGGGTTAATCGGTTATGCGACCGTCAAACGGATCCTTAACAAACTTAGTTCAGAAAATCTTGTCAGCACAGAAGGGAAAGGCAAGGCAACAAAATATGAGCTGAGTCAGTCCTATGCGTTATTATATCCCATCGACCTAAATCAATACTTCGAAAAGGAACAGGATGAAAGAGAGATCAAAAACAATTTCAATTTCACATTGATCACGGACGTTTTAAGTGAGGTTAACCTATTCACTGATGAAGAAAAACAACGGATTGAAACACTGCAGGCAAAGTTTACCGATAATGTATCGCATCTTTCACCAGCTGCTTATAATAAGGAACTGGAGCGTTTGGCGATCGATCTGAGCTGGAAATCATCCCAGATTGAGGGAAATACTTACTCCCTTTTGGAAACCGAACGCCTGCTGAAGGAAAAAGAAACAGCTGCCGGTAAACCGAAAGACGATGCCATCATGCTGCTAAACCATAAAGACGCCATAAATTTCATTGTGGAACACCCGGATTACGTGGTGCCCCTAAATATTCGCGGAATTGAAGATGTTCACAGTTTATTGATAAAAGACCTGGGGGTCGACAGGAATATCCGGCAACGACGTGTAGGTATATCAGGCACCAATTATACTCCGTTGGATAACGAACATCAAATTAGGGACGCTTTAAATGATATGTGCATCCTGGTAAACGGCAAGAAAAATGTACTTGAAAAATCGCTGCTTTCCCTGTTGCTCCTTTCCTACATACAAGCCTTTGGCGACGGCAATAAAAGGACCGCACGAATCGTAAGCAATGCAGTATTGATGGCTTATCATTACTGCCCTATTTCTTTCAGAACGGTTGATTCTATCGAATACAAAAAAGCCATGCTGCTGTTTTACGAACAAAACAATATCAGCGCTTTTAAAAAGATATTTTTAGATCAGTTTGAATTTGCCGTGAATACTTATTTTTAATAAATCAAGTGGGGCACACAATGAAGTCGGCCAATTAAAAAAAGTCCGTTTTCACGGTATGCAAATTCTATTTTATTTTATTTTTTGAGTAAATAGCACGCCACTATGAACAAGATTCCGCTTTTAATATTTTCACTGGTGGTTTTCTCTTTTGGGTGTTCGCATTCACAAGTAAAATCCCCTGAAACAATAAATATAGACGCTATAAAATTAAATCACCAAGCTATGGACTCATATTTCAACAGTCTTTTGCCTGCTAGTGCTCATGATAAGACATTGAAAAAGGCGCTTAACCTATTGAATCAAGCAATCGCCATTGACAGCAATTATTATGGCGCTTATAGTAATAAAATGGTATTTCAGGCAGAGTTAAACCAACCGGACAGTGCATTCGTAATCGCGAAACTCATCGTAAAAAATGGCCAAAAGATGAGTCAACTATAATCACGCTGGGAAAGTATTACGAACTTAAAGGCGATTCAGCATCGGCGTATCAGTGTTACAAGAATGCATTATCAGATATTGAACTGGTACTAAAGTCAACAACAGACAGTAATAAAGAAATGTTTTTCCAAATCGAAAAGGCAAAAGCGCTTATGTTATTAAACCAACCACAGCAAGCAGACAATATTTTGAAGAGCGTTATGGTCCACGAAAGTAATCAAACCGTGAAAACATATTTAAACCGGTTAATGATAATGGGTAGGCCTTATCTGCTACAACAGAAACCCGCACCAAAATTTATTTAAATCGCAACAAACAATTGACCGGATAAAAAATATTTTTCATCATGTCGATATTCACCTGTAACAATCCGCGCATCAACCCATCTAAATGATAAACTCCGTTTATCATGAACTGGAAATCCCCTTTCAAAAAGAAATCAGACAAGCCAAAAGTTAAAAAAACCAAACTTCGCGAGTGGGTAGACGCTGTAGTTTTCGCAGTCGTGGTCGCTACGATTATCAGGGGTTTATTATTTTCAGCTTATGCAATTCCTTCAGGCTCAATGGAAGGAACTGAACTCACCGGCGATTACCTTTTTGTAAGCAAATGCAGCTATGGGGCGCGCATGCCCATAACCTTGCTCTCCATACCCTTTACCGAGCCAAAAATGTTTGGTGTAAATACTTACTCGGATGTTATTCAGCTTCCTTATCTCCGCTTGCCGGGCTTTACCAGCATCAAAAAATACGATGTAGTTGTTTTTAACAAACCGGCTGATGCTGATTTTGGAGTTCCGGTTGACCAGCGTACTACTTTGATCAAACGATGCCAGGCAACACCAGGCGATATTTTAACGATCAAAAACGGCCAGGTATATATTAACGGAAAAGCGTCCTGGAACGCACCCAAAGCCCAAACATCCTACGCAGTAGTTACCGATGGCACGGATATAAATCCGCAAGCGCTGGAAGACTTGCACATGGAGATCCGACAGCCACTGGGCGCCAATACGATGGAGGTAGTAATGCCGGCGCAAAGCATCGCAACGCTAAAATCTTTTTCAAACGTAAAAAGCGTTACGCCGTATATTCAACCTGCCGGGGTTTTGGATACCGCAATGTTTCCGCACGATTCGCACTTTAAATGGAACATAGACAATTTCGGCCCCATCCAAATGCCAAAAAAAGGCTGGACGGTAAAACTTAATGATTCCACCCTTGCCCTTTACCGGCGTGCCATAGAAGTGTATGAACACAATAAAGTAGAAACCACTGCCGGTGGTATCCTTATAAACGGTAAAAAAGCAGACACTTATACCTTCAAAATGGATTACTATTGGATGATGGGCGATAACCGGCACGATTCGCTTGATTGCCGCTATTGGGGCTATGTGCCCGAAGATCACATCATAGGCAAAGCCGTGATGAACTTTTTCAGTACAGATTCAACAAAAGATATTTTTCACAAAGTACGTTGGGACAGGGTTTTGAGGCCAATCAATTGAGTACTGACAAAACACTGTCACCATTTTTATAAAACATTCTCCCGACCTTTGTTATAATCAGTCATTGCGAATGGCAATCGGTAAAACCACAAAAAACAATCCTGACAAAACACTGTCACCATTGCTTTAAATTTTTCTCCCGACCTTTGTTATAACTGGTCACACCAAATAAAAATCGGTGTAATCACAAATCAATCGGTGAAATCACAAAATAATAGTACTGACAAAACAGTGTCACCATTACTTTAAAAACTTCTTCCGATCTTTGTTAAATGCAATAAACCAACTCACAAATTATGCCATTAAGCATATTAAACATAATTATCCGGATCGAACGACAATCGGTGAAACCGAGCGTAGCGATCTCATGAACACCGCTAAAAAACAACCACTGATGAATAATCAAAAAAGTAATCGGTGAAATCCAAAAAAATAACTATGAGCTACAAAATATATCTATACGACACCGATACCGATTGCATCGGCTCCGGCAGTTTATCATCATCCTATGTTCAATTGCAGTTGGAAGCCGCGGCTGGAGAGGATGTGGAGGTACACATCAGTTCTGTCGGCGGCAGCGCATTTGACGCCATCGCCATTTATGATTTGCTTAAAAAGTACGCCGGCAATGTCACTACTTATATTGATGCACTGGCCGCTTCGGCTGCATCGATCGTTGCAATGGGCGGCAAATCAGTAGTGATGAGTAAATACGCGCTGCTGATGATCCATAAACCGATGGTTGGTACCGGCGGCAATGCAGACGAGTTATTAAAAGATGTGCAAATGCTGAACACCGTACAGGCACGCCTTGCACAAATATATATGGACAAAACCGGGTTGGACGGGGTTACCGTTAACAGTTTGATCAACTCCGTCACCTGGTTATCCGCAGACCAGGCGCTCGACCTCGGCTTTATCGACCAGGTGGAAGATTACAGCGCCGAGATCACAAACAAATCCATCATCCAAAATTACGTGAGCAGCGCACCTGTATTTTACAAACGCTATATCAACAAGATCTTAACCAATAAAAGCAACATGAACACTGAAAACAAAGAACTTATCGAAAGAACCACGTCGGTTTTGGATAAGATCATGAACTTCTTTAAGAAAGTCGTGAACAAGCAAACAATTACCGACAAGGGCATCCTGCACCATGCAGGCGAACTGGATGAAGGCACCAAAGTTTACAACGATGAAGACATGAGCAGCCCGGCGGCCAGCGATTGTTACACCACCGCCAGCGGCAGTAAAATTGCTGTAGAGGGCGGCAAAGTGCAACAAGTTACCCCGCCGGCTGATCCTGATGCTGAACCCGACACCGACCCGGATGCCTATGACGACGACGACACTATGCCTTCGGACAAATTCAAATCAAAAAAACCATTGGACATCCAAAACAGGCTGCAGCACATCAAAGCTAAACTGCATGCGCAAAATGCATTGCTGGCCGAAGCCCGCGAAGCACTGGAAGTTGCAAGCCTCCGCCTGAAGAAAACCCGCGAAGAGGTAAAAAACGAGATCAAATCCGATTTTACCCCCGAAGGATCAAAACGCAGCGCAAAAGCAAAATCCGAACCTATTCCCTTCTTCGCCCCGCAAACACCACTGGCGCAAAACGCGGTACGGAGGGCAGTTGCGAAATAAGTGTCAGTAAATAGTAGCAGTGGCAGTATTACAAATTGCTAAATCTTAACTGCTACTGCCACTCACCACTGCCACTAAACCAATCAAATAAATTAAACCAAAAAACACAAATGGCTCAATTCACCTTTACCAACAATACCTATGCCGGCGAAGCGCTGGCCGGGTTTATGGCCAGCACGCTTTTGGAAGCCGATTCCGTTAAGCGTGGATTACTGACCGTTATTAATGACGTAAAATCGCGCAAGATCATCCTGGATGTGGACGACGACGTGGTTTTGCAAGACCCTTCGGGCATATTCAACGACCAGGGCACCACCGCACTCCAAAACGAAAGCTACCTGGACCCCGTAGTTTACGAATTTATGAAGCAGGAACAATGGGACAAGCTCATCCAGTCATGGGAGGCGCAAAGCCTTAAACCCGGCGCGTTCCTGGATTATGAAGGCGTGGTCGACCTGTCTGACTTTATGGTGCAGCGTTATTTAACCAAAATCCAGATCGCCAACGAACGCCTTTACTGGCTGGGCAAGGGCTCAACCAAAGAAGCGACCTTTACCGCCGCTTTTACCGGCTTATTGCCCAGCATTGCAGCGGCATCAGGCGTTTTTAAAGTGAACCTGGAGAAGCCGGCTACTTCAATGTCTGCTACAGCGATCGACGGCACAGGCACTGTGACTGTCAGCGATACATCAACCCTTTCCGATGGCGACGTGGTGACCATAACCGCAGTTACCGGCAGCAGCCTGGATACCACCAATGGCACGCCCGGCGTTGCTATCCAGGGGCAATCGTACTTTATCCAGATCGTAAACGCGACCTCGTTCAAATTGGTGCGCAACTATAACGACATCAACAGCCGCCTGGCTGCAACATTCAGCGGTACCGCAACGGCCGCCACCATCAGCTATATCAATGTCACCAATGTATTGTCGGTTTTAGGCAGCGTTTACGCCCAGCTTGATCCTGCCGACCGTATCCAGGATGATTTTAACCTGCAGATTCCGCTGCACATCGGCTACGCTTACGCCCAGGCACAGGCCAACAAAGCGCTCAACGTTATCAACGCCTTTACCGATGTAAAAAAGATGGATTATTTAGGTTTGCCGCTCCAGATCATGAACCACTGGCAGGCCAACACCATCCTTGGAGCGCGCTCGTCAAACCTTTTCCTTGGTGTGGATCTTTTAGGCGACGCTTCCGAACTTTCAACCGTTTACATGAAACCCTACACCAACGATAACGTTGTCCGCATGAAAGCCCGCATGAAAGCCGCAGTGAACTTCAAGTTTGCTAATGAGCTTTTCTACCTGTCAGCTTAGGCAGGGATTGAGTTATTGAATTTTGAATATTGATTGTTCGCAACCTTTTCAAAAACTAAAGTGATCATCAACCACGAATTCTTTGACTCAACAATTCAATTACTCAAAACTCAATAATTCGCTAACTCAATAACTAATCCCATGTCCATCTACAATAAAATAAACGCAGGCTTCAGTTTAGGTACTGACGCGCCTGTAACCGCCGGCATCGAGGATGTGATCTACATCTTTAACCAGGATGATATCACCCTCACTTTTGATACCACCAACCCGCTTATCGTCACCGGCTTAAGTGCTGCCACCGGTACTAACATCTACAAATTTGAGGGTACCAACAACAGCTTTAACACCTCTTCAAAACTGGCCAAAACATCCGTCGGGCCGCGCTATACCGAGGAGATCGACTTTAACATCGCCGGCATTTCGGTCGACATCAAAACACAGCTGATGGCCATGGGTTACGGCCGGGTATGCGCCATCGCCGTAAATAATTTCAACTCCAGCGATTCCGCCATCGAATTATTCGGCGCGGTAAACGGCTTGATCCTAACGGATGCCGAACGCAGTGCAGCTGACGAAACAGTCGACGGCGGCTACAAGCTAAAACTCACTAATCCCGACAAATTAAGGGAGCCTTACCCACCCCGCGCAGTATCCATCCCTCCCACCACCGGCAGCGCCACCTATGCCAGTACCATCGCAGCAATAGAGGCTTTGGTGGCATCTTAGGACTGTGGTCCATAGTCGATAGTCCATAGTCCATGGTAGGAAAATAGCATAAACTGCCATGGACTATCCCAAGTAATAAATCGGTGAAATCAAAACAAATCGGTGTAATCCCAGAAAATAATGAAAACATACCTGCCACAAATTGAGCGGCGCATATTTGTAAGGCCGAACCAAACCTTCGGCATACTCAACTACGACCTCGACAATGCCTATCCACAGCGCATGCTGGAGCTGGTTGCCGGTTCGCCTATCGCCAAAGATTGCTGGAACAAACGGGCAAAATTTATTGGCGGCAATGGCTTTGAACAGCCCGATCTTGGTAAACAGCCGGTTAATGCCAAAGGGTTAACAGTGGCCAAACTGTTGAAAGCAGTTGCAACCGATAAGGCATTGTTCACCGGTTTTGGCATCCATGTAAATTATAACGCCAATTACAGGATCGCATCGGTAAATTATATAAAGTTTGAGGATATCCGGATGGGCGATACCGACGACCCGACCACCGCCGGTAAATTCGCCCTCTATTCCGACTGGGGCCGCAAGACCTGGAAAAACATCATGCGCAGTAAGATCACTTTCCTGGAGGCTTACGACCCCAACCCTCAAACTATCAAAAACCAGGTGCTGGCAGCCGGCGGCTGGGATAAATACAAAGGGCAGTTGTTTTACTTTAATCCCGAAGTGGATGATTACCCGCTGATAGAAGCTGACAGCGTTTGGGAAGATTTTGAAACCGAAGCCGGTATAAAGATTTTTAATAACCGCGAAGTTACCACCGGTTTCCTGCCATCCACCATGCTGTTTATGCAATCGCGGCGTGAAGAGGCGGACAACAGCCGGCCCGATGATGCCGATCTGCCTTATGCCAACATGCCTTCGCAGTTGGAAAAGGATCTCGGCTCGTTCCAGGGCGCTAAAAGCGCGCAAAAGATCATCGTGATCGAATATGAAGATGAAAACTCCAGGCCCGAGTTTAAACCCTACTCCATCCAAAACAACGACAAGCTATTTGAAACTACGGAAAAATCGGTGGAAGCACGCATCATAAAAGGCTTCTCCGTCCCGAAGGACCTGATCAACCCGGAAAATGCCTCAGGTCTCAGCAACGGCGGCGAAAAAAAGGAAGCTATCCGCGAATTCAATGATAATACCGCACCCGACCGGCTGGAACTATCTGAAACTTTCGCCGAAATATTCAGCAACTTTTATACCGACATCAATCCTGCAGGCAACTGGAATATTTTACAAGTGCCGGCTACTATCGCCGATGACATTGCCGGAATAAAGGCCGGCGTCAGCATCAATCAGTTGCTCCTGGCGCCCATCCCGGCTGAAAATAAAATAGCAACCTTAATTTACGCCTACGGCTTTAAACAAGCCGAAGCCGAAGCGATGTGTCTTGTTGGTTGATTGAGTTAGACTAAGTTGATCGGGTTATAACGGCCGACTTATATGCAACTAACTTAGTCAACTCTGTCAACTTAATCCAACTTAATCAACTACTTAACAACTATTATTCCCCCTTCAGGGGGTTAGGGGGTCCCATGAACACCATCTATCTCATCAACCAGTCCACATTTCAGAATTACGAAGACATCTCCGTAAATATCAAGGCCGAGCGCCTGAATATTTTTATCAAAAAAGCGCAGGACCTGGACCTGAAACCTTTTTTAGGCCACGCCCTTTATTATGATTTCATTCAAAACTTTAATTCCGACGGAACGATACAGGACACCGCACCGCAGCCTTACAAGGACCTGTTAAACGGCAGCGAATACCTGGACAAATACGGCCACATCGTTTTGTACGAGGGGCTGATCCCAATGCTGGTATATTTTACGTTCGCAAGGTTTATCGAAGCAGATGCCGTGCATTATACCGCTACCGGCCCCGTATTAAAACACCACGACAATGCCGATGCAGTGGCGCCAAAGGACATTGTAAAACTGGTGCAGCAGCAGCGTAGCGTAGCCAACGCCCATGCCAACGAGGTGGAGAAATTTTTGTGGGACAACAAAGTCGATTTCCCGCTGTGGAATTATAACGGCAAAAACAAAAGCAGCCGCCAGTCAGGCCCACGTATCCGCAGCGTCGACCGTACCAACTTCAACTTCCCCTCGGGTTACGATCCCTCCGGCGCCGACAGCTACCTGCCCATCACTGAATTCATGAACTGATAAGCAATTTCGCCGCCATTTATTAATCCTAAAAATCTTTTAATCCTACAAATCCTAGTGCATGGCAACAGATAAAAAAATAACCGAACTTCCGATAGCCACGTCCATCAGCGCTTCCGATGTTTCGGTACTCGTTGATAGCGGTACCGATTACCAATACACCTTTACGCTGCTGCTGCAGTTTTTGGAGGCAAACCTGGTAACCGGCGCCAATCTCTCCTTCGGCACCACGCTGCCGCAAAACACCATCGGCAATAACGGCGATGTTTTTGTAAATACTACAGCCGGTTCGTTTGCGCAAAAAATTGCCGGCACCTGGACCGTCGTTTATACCATTTCCGCCGCAAATGGCGCCGACGGCACCATGCTGTACGGCGGCGGCGTTCCCGGCACTTCCATCGGCAAAAATTCCGACAGCTATATCGATACGCTTACCGGCATATTTTACCAAAAAACTGCAGGGGCCTGGTCGCAGGTGTTTTCAATGGCGACCGGGCCCCAGGGGCCGCAGGGTACTGCAGGCACCAACGGCACAAACGGTACCAACGGCAATACCATCCTGTTTGGTACCGTCACCCCATCAAACACTTCCACCGGAGTTGACGGCAACTTTTACATCAATACCTCAACCTATGTCCTTTACGGTCCTAAAACCTCTGGCGTGTGGGGAACGGGTGTATCCCTGATGGGGGCAGGGGTGCCCGGCGGCGGCACAACCGGGCAGGTACTGGCAAAAGCGGACAACACCAGTTTTAACACCATCTGGCAGGACAACTCCTTTGCCAACCTGTCCGGCGGGCCGACCGACAATACCAACCTGGCCACGGCCTTAAGCGGCAAGCAAAATTCGCTTGGGTTTACGCCCGAGAATACCGCCAACAAAGGGCAGCCAAACGGCTACCCCAGCCTCGACAGCAGCGGAAAAGTACCCTCGGCCCAATTACCGGCTTATGTGGACGAGGTGCAGGAGTTTGCCAATTATGCGGCATTCCCCGCTACCGGCGCAACGGATATTATTTACATTGCACAGGATACCAATTACGAATACCGCTGGAGCGGCTCAGCCTATATCCAGCTCGTGGCCTCGCCCGGTAGTACCGATGCCGTGCCCGAAGGCACCACCAACCTGTATTTTACCGCCGCCCGCGTTTTGGCGGTGGTGTTAAGCGGCATTACCTTCGGAACGGTTTCGGCCATAACCGCAACCGACAGCATTCTTTCCGCCTTTGGCAAGCTGCAGGCGCAGCTCACTGCTCTCGCCGGCAAAGTGCTGCCATCAGGCGGTACAACCGGCCAGGTACTGGCCAAAAACTCGGCAACAAACTATGATGCTGCCTGGATCACGCCTTCAGGTTCTTCAAGCTATACTTTTTCCACCGGCCTGACCGATACCTCGGGGACGGTAACCGTCAACACCTCGCAAAACATCGGTACCTTAAGCAATTTAACATCCAACGGGCTGGTGCAAACAACCGGGGGCAGCGGCGCATTGAGCATTATAGGCACTTCGGCAACGCCGGCTGCAAGCACCGCTGCACAATGGGATGCCAACAGCAACCTGTCGGCTAATAGTTTTATAGGGGGTTATGCGACTACGGTGTCATCCGGGGCGACCGTTACACTTACGGCAAGTTCTGCACAAAATCAATTTATAACAGGCAGTACAAGTGAAATAATTCAAATGCCCGTAACCAGTACCTTAGTTTTAGGGCAATCCTGGCTTATTACTAATAACGGAACATCTAATACTGTTACAATCAAATCGTCAGGAACAAATACCATTACAACGCTTTTGTCCGGCGAAGCGGCTATAGTAACATGTATTTTAACATCGGGAACAACAGCAAGTTCATGGAGTTTTCTTTTATTAGGAACGAATTATCAAGCTTTGTTAAACTCAAATAATTCATGGAGTGGAACACAGTCATATTCCGCGTCTGGAACTGCTATAAATGTTGCAGCAGGAAATATTACGTCAAACGCTTTTAACGCTGGAACAAGGGGTTTCATGGGCTATATGATGAACGGGAACGCATTTGATGGGGGGTTTGGCAACATTACCGCGAGCACTGATATTTGGGGATGGGGATATGGCCCGGGTAACTTCGCTTTTACAAAATACCTGGGGTATTTTAATACCACCAATATGTTTGAAAATTCCCCTGTAAGTTACAGCTCAACATTAACGGCGATAAACGCAACAGCCACTGCTACCGCCGCACAAATTGGCACACGTTATATAACGAGTACATCGGCAGCTGCAACAACAATAACGTTGCCTACAGCTGCTGCAATGGCCACGCAGATTAACAGTGCCGGTCAAGGCTTCGTATTTGATTTTTGGATAGACAATTTTTCTGGAGCTAGCACGGTAACAATTGCCTTGGGAACAGGTATGACTAGTATAGGTTCGCCTACTTTAAGCATTGCCGCTGGGTCGCAACCCGCTAAGTTTGAACTGGTATTTACAAGTGCGACAACCTGTGGAATAGCGAGGATATATTAACAGACTTATAGGTGTTCTTATTTTGTTATTTTTGACTTTAACAATAAGTCTTTTATCAAAAATGAAGCAATTTTTAAAAAAGTCGATCGGACTGGTTCTAAAAAAAGAGAAGGAAGTAGAAAAAACGTACAGTTCTTATGAAGACGCTTTAAAAGACTGCGGTGGTCCTGGCTATCACGATGATATGCTGGCGGAAATGGTTTTAAACAAGACTATAGCTAACATAGAAGAACTTAATAAAGTCAATTTTGTTGACATGAGTTTACTTAACGCAAGCTATATCATTTCAATACTGATTAATTCAAAAAAAGAAATCAACGTTATTGACGTGGGGGGAGCATGCGGCTTACCATATTTTATTTGCAAAAAAATTTTAGGTGACAAAGTTAAATTGAACTGGCGTGTTGTAGAAACAGAGCCCATGGTACGCGCGGCTTCTAAATTGACTCAGCGTGGTCTTTCGTTTTACTCAGATCTTGATAAATGTCTTGCCATAAATTCGGCAATTGACCTGGTAATTTCCTCGTCCACAATTCCTTATTTAAAAAGTCCCGCCAAGTATTTATTAAATATTACCAAGATTAATGCCCCGTTTATTTTCCTTACAAGGTTGAGCTTTTCTCAGACAGATAGGGATATTATTACCATCCAAAAATCGATGTTAAGCGAAAACGGCAGTGGTAGACTACCGATTGGTTTTACGGATAAAGAAATAAGATACCCGCATACTAATATGTGCGAAAGAGATTTTATGGAGATAATGGGTGAGAATTATGACCTAATACAAAAATTTGATGAGATTTCTGGCATTCGAAAAGTTAATGAGGAGCCGATTGTTGGATATGGTGTGTTATTTGAGAGAAGATGCTAATAAATTCATAAATTACCTTTATCGGTCAGGCAACATCTATGCGACAACTGGTTTGGTAGATTGTTTTCTATAGAAGATTCGCTTCGATAGCTTGATTGAAGGTCTTTCAATCAACCAGTAAAACAAATACGCAAAGAAAATCGCTAAAACCATTTCAACGAAAAGCCACATTATTTGATTTGACTCGAAATTAAAGTGCATTTTTTTGCCAATCCCAACAAATAGAATGAAAATTAATCCGTGGGTTAGATAAAGGGAATATGAAATCTCACCAAGAAATATCAGTGGCTTGAAAAGACCCTTAATGAAAAGAACTGCAAAACTGGCTGCTGAGAGCAATACCAAAATTGGCCAACTAAACTTGAAACCAATCAGAATTAAAATAATTGTTGGAAGTCCAATGTCTTGCCAAGACCATTTATGAAAAATCGGTATTAATGAGATACCAAGTGCAAACACGGGAGCATAACTGGTCAGCAAATAATAAGAATTGGATAGCGGAATGAAACAGGTAAGGCTGAATCCTATCAAAAAGCAAGTCTGATAAATCCGATTCTTAAACAAGAAATAAACTAGACCTATTAGCAGGTAAAACTGGAATTCGACGCCGAGGGTCCAAAATACTTGGTTGTAAAACTGGTATTTAGTAAACGGTACCACGTAGAAAATATGCGCGCAAAACTGGCCTAGGTTGAAAGCAACCCCTTCATTTTTTGACAGCGATAGGCTAGCGAAAAAAATGATCGTTAGCAAAATCACGGATATGTAAGCGGGATCAATTCGAATTGATCGTTTCAGAAGGAATCTAAAAAATTCCTTGATTTCATAATTGGACTTTTTGAGCGAATAGACGATTATGAAACCACTTATTAAAAAGAATACATAAACACCTGTTTGGCCAAAACTAAATAATGCAGAAAGTTTTGGATATAACGTCAAATAGGATCCATAATGACAACAGACAACTCCTAAAGCGGCTAAACCTCGCAAATACTGGATCGATAATATTTTCTTCTGCTTTTCCAATCTGCCGAAGATAAAAAACAACCCTCAACAAATAAACAATTAATCAATCAACATAAAAAAATGAAAACATCATCTCTATTCTCTCTCAACCTAACCGACCTCGGCAAAGGCCTGCTGGTCGCCGTTGGCGGCGCTGCCATCACCGCAGTAGAAAACGTAATGCAGGCCGGCTCACTTTCGTTCGACTGGAAAGCCATCGGCAGCGTTGCCCTGGCAGCGGGATTATCTTACCTGGGCAAAAACTTTTTCACCCCGGCAAAACTGGTCACCCCAGCCGAATAAAGCCGCAGCCTACCCAACAACACACACCTAAACCTTATTCGCTTTCCCACCAATGAACTAATGAACCAGTGAACAAATGAACCAACGAACCAATGAACACCATCTCGACAAACGGATTAAACATCATTAAAAACTTTGAAGGGCTGAGCCTTTCTGCCTATCGCGACGAAGCCGGCGTATGGACCATAGGCTACGGAAGCACCCGCTACCACGACGGAAAGCCGGTAAAGCCGGGCGATAAACTTGCCAGTGAGCTTCAGGCGGATGCCCTGCTACGCAACACAATGGGCCAATACGAAGACGCCGTAAACAGTCGTGTTAAGGCATCGCTCACCCAAAACCAGTTCGACGCGCTGGTGTCTTTTACCTACAACGTTGGCACCGGCGGATTGGAAGAATCAACCCTGCTGGTAAAGCTTAACGAACGGAACTATGCCGAAGCCGCCGCTCACTTTTTAGCCTGGGATAAGATCACCGACCCAAAAACCGGCCAAAAAGTAATCAGCGAAATTCTTTTACAGCGTCGGAAAGAAGAAAGCCGCCTGTTCCTCACCCCCGATAAACCCGCCGTAGCGGCAAAATAAAATGACAGCGTTGGAACATCGGGAATTGCGGGGCATCACCATTAAAAACCTGGTGGTAACCATCATGGGTACGGCCAGCATCGTCGCGTCGGTAATGACGACGTACTTTGGCCTGCGCAGCGATATCAGGGACATCAGTGCAACACAAAAAACCGAAGAACGCATTAACAATATGCGCATCAAAATGCTGGAAGATGAAATGGTGTTGCTTCAACGGGAGGTGGATGAGATCAAATTCGGCAAGGCATCGCCTTTCAATAGCAAACCCTCCCGGTCATCTTACCCGGCATTATTTATTTCGTTAAAAACGCCGCCCATACATTAGGCCATTGCCATCAGTTCTTTGAAATTTATTAATAGCATCATTCTCGCCTGCTTTTAATAGGGTGTAATTCAAATTGTCGCAAAGGCACCAAATGTTCCTGCGGAACATGGGATTTATTGTGTACCTTTTCTACCAACCAGATGTCCCGCTGGGACATTTTGCTCTTTCGTCCCATCGGGACGTCTCGTTGGTAGCTTAAAAAAAAGCATTTTGTGTTCCATCGGAACACTTGGTGGTTACGCGACAATTTGATTTGCCTGCTTTTAATATTTATTACATTTAATTTTGCCTGAAAGTTTTATATTTGCATCCCTGTTCGGGCTTCGGTCCAGACAGAAATGCCCGGATGGCGAAATTGGTAAACGTTGCGGTCTCAGAAGCCGTTGAGAATTGTCTCTTGAGAGTTCGAGTCTCTCTTCGGGCACATCCTTTTTAAGTCGAAAGTCTTAAGTCCAAAGTCTCAAGTCAATAATAAAGACTTAGAACTTTAGACTTAAGACTTTCGACTTGTAAAAAAAGCCCGGGTGGCGAAATTGGTAGACGCACCATCTTGAGGGGGTGGCATCCGTAAGGTTGTACGAGTTCGAATCTCGTTCCGGGCACATTCCCAAACTGCAAATTCATCTTCGGTTATCATTATACTTTCTTCGATGAAAACACTATACCGGTTATTACCTGCCTCTGTTCTGTTTACTCTCATTTTCAATGCTGCTATCGCACAAACAATAGTTCCGCTGCAGCAGGGCCGGTCAACCAGTATTCGCGGCCTTTCGGTAGTTGACGACAGTATCGCCTGGCTCAGCGGCAGCAAAGGCACCGTGGCCATTACCCGCAACGGCGGCAAAACCTGGGACTGGCAGCAGGTAAAAGGATTTGAAAAAGCTGATTTTAGGGACATTGAAGCATTTTCGGCCAAAGAAGCCATCATCATGAGTTCCGGTACTCCGGCGCTTATACTAAAAACCACCGACGGTGGCGCCAACTGGAACGTAAAATATAAAAACACAGATACCGCGTATTTTTTTGATGCGATGGATTTTGCGAACCCAAAGCACGGGCTGGTTTTAGGTGATCCGATAAAAGGGAAATTTGTCCTGATGGAAACAAAAAATGGAGGTGAAACCTGGAATTCGTTCAAATACCCGCCTGATGCGCTACCCGGAGAGGCTGCCTTTGCGGCAAGCGGTACTTGCCTAAGAGTAGATTCTGACCTCTTTATAGATATTGTGACAGGAGGAAGCAGAAGCCGCCATCTAATTTTAACAGATGATAAAATAGCGCCCGGCAAGTGGGCAGAAATCGATCTTAAGCTTTTACAAGGCAAGGCAAGTCAAGGTGCATTTTCGGTTGCGAACGGAGATGGCACCGTTGTCGTTGGTGGTGATTATCAAAAAGACCAACTATCTGACTCAGTCGCTGAATATTGGTATCCAATCGATGAACATTCAGGTGCTACCAGCCTGGCTAAGCAACAACCTTCAGGTTTTCAATCCTGTGTTGAATACCTTTCAGAGAAAATGTTTCTCGCCACCGGTACTCCCGGCAGCAATATTACCACCGACGGCGGCAAAACCTGGGCTAAAATCGACGGCGCCAGTTACAACGTATGCCGCAAAGCAAAGAAGGGAAAACTGGTATTGCTGGCCGGAAACAATGGCGCAGTTGGCTTGTTGAAGCTATAAAACACAGCAAATTAAGGGCTTAACAAGGCTGAAAAATAAATTAAATTTAGCCTTGCACACCAAGTTGAATAGTCCTATATTTGCACCACTTTAAACTGAAGGGTTTAGGGTACGATTCTGTAGCTCAGCCGGTAGAGCATAACACTTTTAATGTTGGGGTCCTGGGTTCGAGTCCCAGCAGGATCACTGAAATAAAAACCGCTTTTCTAATATAGAAAAGCGGTTTTTTGTTTGAGGGGAGAATTAGTAGGCGCGCGGTTAAATAAAAAGCCCCTTATTACGAAATAAGAGGGTTTTTCTGTGGTATCAGCTGTGAATCGAACCAGCGACACAAGGATTTTCGGTCATTTATCCTCCGGACATGGGTAACTCACTTACAAATACTTTGCA
>Ga0302140_10001052_pt1 | contig 36068 bp, 34 predicted proteins | sample I_Bog_E1_1_FD_202095 | JGI IMG/M metagenome (GOLD analysis project Ga0302140, IMG submission 202095) | Peat permafrost microbial communities from Stordalen Mire near Abisko, Sweden - I_Bog_E1_1 | ecosystem: Environmental > Terrestrial > Soil > Wetlands > Peat | place: Sweden: Abisko, Stordalen... | reverse complement strand
TAGCATCAGCTCAGTCGTTTTGATGAGTAACAAGACGAATTACAGATAAAAACAAGATCAGATTCTCGATGCAGCCTTGCTTGATGAATGAATTGCAAAGGTCGACCAATGTAACAACTCCAGCCGAACTCCTAAAGTAACGCCGCCAAAACCACCTGAATCCCTCATGTGGTCTCGGTTATCTAATCACCACCCAGATCCGCAATTGTTCCCAGCTTCTTCCCAATCTGCGTCGCAGCACCCGTTCTCTTCTGTCCCAGCTTCGTGCCACCCGTGAAGTTCTTCTCGCCCTCTCGGTTCACATTGAAAGGGCTCTGCTCGCCGGCACGGTAGGCATCCAACGAAAAGAGTGTTACGAAATACAGCCCCAAGAACGCCACTATAGCATCAAAATATCTCTTCCAAGTATACGAGTAAGGTCGAGAAAGGCCTATGCCGCGTGAGGCGCTACCTCCAAGTGTTCGGCCCGCAGATGAGTAAACTGGCTTGGCGGGACCTGCGAACTTGATAGCGGATTCGATGGAGGATGTAAGCTCGCCCACGTTCGCGCCGCGGATAGTCTTGATTGCAGAGCCTGAGCGGAAGATCATGAATGTTGGCATTCTGTGCTTTGTCAGCAGCGAAACGGGCTGGGAAGAAGGGAACGTACGCTGTAACGCCATATTGCTGCGCGATGGCTTGCTGGGTATCGACGTTGACTTTTGTGAATGTGACTCGTCCTGGCTTGGAGTATTTCGTCGACAGAGATTCGTAGGTAGGCGCGATCGCCTTGCAAGGTGCACACCAATCTGCGTAGACTGTGGAATGTCAGTTTGCGCCGCCGAGGTTGAGGGGCAGCTTACAGTCGGTGATGACCACAGAGGACGAGCCCAGCAGCTTGCTGAACTCTGCAGAAGAGCCGATATTGACTGTGGGAGACATCGTGGAGATTCTTGCGTTTGAATGGAGCTGTTGGAAGCTGTTGGAAGCCGTGGGAGGTTGCTGAGCGATGTCGATACTGATATCTGGTCTCTCTTATCGCCGAAAGGCTTGGCGTCCGGCAGAATTCACATTTCTTTCACACCGCCCGGGACGTTTGAAAATAATACACAGAATTTCAACATAATGGGCAGAGGAGAAACCAATGCAAAGGTGAGCTTGTGTTAAGCTGAAGAGATAGCAGACAACATAGCTAATGGGATATAGAAACGGAAACGCCAGTCCGAAGCCAAGGCACTGCCCAATGGCACCTCATCGAACTACCCCGCAGAGCTCGACACAACGAAGCCAACCGCGGTCTTCAAGCCCACGAAAGGAAGAGAGTGGACAGTGAGCGTTGCTCTACCTGGGAGCATAATATCCAAGTAAGTATCTTCCCATAATTTGACCCTGTCTCTGCTAACTGAACTCAGCGCACAATCCCACGAGCTTCGAACTTCTCTCTGCGGCCACATAGCTCGCGCCCTCTCCGTCTTCTGCGTGGACGAAATCGTGGTCTTCTCAGACGGCCACGGATCAAAAAAGCACCACAAGCGCACTCATTCCTACTCTCACCAACCAGATCCTTCACAAGATGAATATACAGGCACCTCGGACCCAGAGCACTTCCTCATCCACCTCCTCAGCTACCTTGAAACACCTCCACACCTACGGAAATTACTTTTCCCTATGCACGCAAACTTACGAACCGCTGGCACGTTACCGAGCTTAGATCTACCACATCATCTGAAGCCTGACGAATGGTGCCCGTACAGAGAAGGTGTTACATTACCAGGATCAGACGAACATGGCACGTTCGTGGAAGCAGGGTTGAGAGTACCGGTTACGGTGGGAGAGCAGATACCAGAGAATACGAGAGTGACGTTGAAGTTTAGACCAAGTGCAGAGGAGGCCAATAAGGACGTCAATAACGAGGTGATCCTGGCTGATCCGGTCAATCCTGATGAACCTCGAGAAGAAAGTGGTTACTATTGGGGTTTCAATGTCAGGAAGGCTGGAAGTTTGAGTGATGTATTCACAGAGTGTGCGTATGATGGGGGATACGATGTTACCATCGGCACTTCTGAACGAGGAGCATCGCTAGAAACCATATATGAAGAGAAAGAAGGAGGGATACCGGAGAGATTCAAGCATTTGTTGATCGTGTTTGGAGGTGTTGCTGGATTAGAAGTCGCTGTCAAAAATGACGAAGCTTTACAGAAGCTAGGCGTGGTAGAGGCGAAGGATGTATTTGATAAGTGGATCAATGTCTGTCCTGGTCAGGGAAGTAGGACTATACGGACTGAGGAAGCTGTATGGATTGGTCTGATGGGACTGCGAAGATTGGTAGTCAACAATGAATGAATCAGCACAATAAGCCATAAGTGATGCGTTCGTGGGAAAGGTGCAAGTTGCACATTCACAGCTTCTGTTGACTAAACATTTCACGCAGGTGCGATCGGCACACAAAATTCTTAAAGCTCATCGATATTACTTGCTGACTATCCAATAAGTTAACCTATCTGTGCCTCCCGAATCTCAACGAATGTGAATGAGATTCGTTCAGTAGACCCTTACACCGCACTCCATTTTCACTGGATCTGTCCAGCAAACATTTCTCCCCGGGTCTCTCCCCTATGCTACCTATTATAATAGCCCTGATAATTCCAGTACCGTTCATACTCTGCCCAAGCAGCATCTGGATTGGTTATCCGGGGTATGTAGCTTTGTCCGCAATTGTGGTAGAACCCTGGGTTGTTCCGAATTCTCGCACCAAAGCGTTCAAGTTGCGCTTGATTCGGTCTGAAGCCAAATTGTGCCTCAAACGAAGAGAGATACGGGCTCCAAGGGGCCTGGTTGGCTCCGTATTTCCATGATTCGCGCCTTCTGGCGTCGTTGGCCAGCTCCAAGACAGCGTATTGATCGAGGGTAAACGGGTGGGGTGGCATGTTGCAGTGTAGATCTTATAGACTGGAATTTATGTAGGTAATTTTCGATGCTCGTGTTTTTCAAGATTGTATTATGATGAGGGTGTAAGTGGGAAGGAGAACTGTGCCAACATTGCAAGAGGCAGAGATATCTATACTTGCTTCTTTGCTTCGAGAGCATTCTGCTGAAGCCATCATTATTGATGGCAGCACCAGAGATAAGCACAATATCAGATGAATGGGAATAGATGGATACTTATTTGAGACATAAATTCGTTTGCTAGCTTTATTTTGGTTAATCAAATGTGAATGCAACGGAAGCAAACGCGCTTAGTCCCGGGAATATCTTCAACACTTCAACATATCTGAAGGATAAGTTCTTATATGCGACATTAAAACAAGGAAATCATTCTCAAATATTCGAGTATTGTGTTCATGGTCTATTGGAGATATCTGACGCATGCAAGGGCAGGAACGTGGAAGTGTTTGGGTTGGGTTATAGTTAAGCGGAGGTAGATTATTGTCTCTAAACTAGCAATCAGTGGAGCATTGAATCAGAATAGAAGCTTCCAGGTGCTATCATCGAATTTGTTATTATGCGGAAATGCGTATTGAGTTTGTGAATATGTAGACTGTAGAGCTAAATAGGGGCGCACGACTCGCTTAACTTAGACCTCGCCCCTGAGATTCATTTCCAACAAAGCCTGACTTGGCTACATTACACTCTTGAATGATCTCTCAGCGCATCTGATCTTGACCCATAGGCGCACAGATAGGAGTGAGCAGCTTTGCTGAGAAAGTGCGTAATGTCCGCGAGCTCTCGTGGTTTTGTCGACTTGGATCTTCAACCCTTGGCCCTCCACCGGAATATTGGGACCATGCGCGTGTGCGTTTGCCCCAAGCGATGGAAGATTTAACAAATACTACCTAACTTCCCTCCAATTGATACAATGCAAAGCTGGACGAAGCATAGATGGGGAAGAGAGCTTTACGTCCCTCACATCACTTCGCTTGCAGGAGCCGAGATCGCTGCTAAAAGGGTTGACGTTAATAGACTTAAATAAGCGATTTCATTTCAGTCAAATCGCAGGAATATGACCGTAAGACTAATTGACTCCACCGCACAAGTGGCTAAACTAACCCACGGAAAAACCAATTAAGTTTGGTGTACCTCCCTCCCCCCTTCTCTTACAATGAGTTGGCCGGGAGGCAAAGGTTTTGTTTCTCGTTCATATAGTCTGGAATTTTCTTTTCTTTTTCATTTTGAGTGAGCTTTTTAGCCTGTGTTGAACTTGATCTCCACGCTAATTACAAAGAAGACAGCAACGAAGCGAGCGAGATTCTCATGTTCAGAATATGGTGAGAGCAGACGTATAGCTCTTTAGGGATAATCCATACTCCCAGAAGGAGCTTGGGTAGCCGTTGGGATGCTGCATTTTGTTCTACCTCTATAAATCCACAATCGGCTTACGACATTCCATACAGGCAAAGAATTCAAATACGAGAGCAGCACGTAAGAAAAGCGAGAGAGAACTGATCACTTAGAAGCCCGAAGCAGCAATTTCTACTGATGCTCTCAAATTATTATTACATATCGCGATGCATTACTGCAGCATCGAAGCTCTCTAGCGCAATGCGAGATCTTGCCCCTTTATGACGCCAGTTTACTCAACAATCTACAGTCCGCCATGCTAAAACGCCACGCTTCAGCTCGCTTTTTATGCCAGTAATATCAGTGCTCCTCTTTATGCTTCAATTTTCACATAATAACTCGCTCACTCAGTTCTCCTTAATTCTGGAAAGAAGATTGCGGTGTGAGGACTTTCGGTAGAGTATTGATCTACTAGGAGACTATCCGGTACCCATCCTTTTGTAATATCTAGCTTCCATTAAAGTCTGCGACCCGTCAAGTCACATTGCGCTCGAACTTTATCTTCCGACTCCCGTATGTTCTCCCCAGTTTTGGATGATCCCATTTAACTTTCTGCGTCCACGACTCCCCAGTATTTGTCCCTTCCTAGCACTTTCCGCTCCTACCGCGAATGTTTACTCTCTCAACGAAGTCAGAGGTATACGACTCAGACGTGTTGGCAGCGAAGTCATAGTGGTACCTTGCCGAGCACTGAACACAGCTTGGTGCAACAAGGTGGGCTTCAGCCATTGCCTGTTGCAGTATCGACCACATCGATGGCGATGAAAGAACGAATTGATTCCATCAGCTCCGAGGTCTGCTGGTCCACAATTCTTGTCTTGTGACATGATGACGGGATCAGTAAGGACACTAGGTAGGGTCAGGGTCGGCCATACTTATTTCGGGTATGCTTTGAGGATCATTACTGACTAGCCATTGCGATATGAGCCACCTTGAATGTCACAAAGCAAGAATTGGCCCTGGGAATCATGGTAGGAGAAATGACTGAGAGCCTGCATTGCTTCTGACCATGCTGTACCTGTGAGTGGTGCCCATCCTGTGTTGCTGTTGAACTTCTCGAACTTCTCGATCATGGGCTCGGTGAGACATTTTTCTTCGGTGTAATCAAAGGTCCAGATTTCCGGGGTATTGAGAAGGATTCGACTGTTGCCACTGCTGGAAATCACCTTCGCCTCCGCAAAGTCGTCGACGATCTTCTGAGAGCGCTCGACGATGTTCAATTCTTCTTGGAAGTAATACTCTTCGAAGACTGAACCGGTCTTGAACTCTTTGGCCACGCAGGCTTCACCTTTTCGAGGTCCTGAGGTGTACATTCCCTTCCAGACAATTTTGAATGTTCCCGAGACGAAGATCTCGTCTTCAGTGATTCTGGCTCTGGTGGAATTGTTGGTTCTTGCGCACGACATTTTGTTATATAGTAGCGTCTTCTGTTGGGAACTTGCTTGCGTGTTCTTGAGTTAGATTTGTTGTTGGTGAAAGTGCGTCCTTGAACAGCCGGTTGAGGTTTTAGGGTTACTGCTTGCTGTTTGCTGTTGAAGAGGAATCGAATGGAAGATGACTAGTTTGATTGAGGGTGAAGTTAACCAAGGGAAGTTGAGGTTCTTATTTTTGTCTTGATGGGTATAGAGTCTAGTTAGCAGGAATATTCACTTTAACAGAACGGACATAATCAATGCAAAAGATGCAAGTGTGTTAGAGTGTCCATCGTAAGTGTTGTTCAGTTTATCACGCAAATGTATAAGAGATTGGTTGCAAGACTTGATTTTCTATCAGACGAATCTCAAGCCCACGTGTTTCTCCCTCCCCAAGTCAAGCTCCTAGAGAAGCAGAAATGCGGCATTCCTGTTTCCCTATGTTACCCACCCTCCACATCACTAACGAAAGCCACGCTATCGTTATCGAACGGAACGCAATTAAAGCTCCTAGAGAAGCAGCATGGTGGCATTCCTCTTCCCCTATGTTCTCAACCGTCCGTGTTACCATCCACAGCCAGGTCATCAGCGTCGTTTGGAGTGCAAGTGAAACGGCAGATACAAACATGCGCAGCCCCGCCCTCCGCTGGATCGTCCATACAATCACAATCCGAGGCACCATATTTGACGTTGCCAAACCAGTACTCAGGTTGGAGCCATCCGTCGCTGTAGACCGGGAGGAAGACGACGAGTTCAAAGACACTCAACTGCGGAGTACCGATGCCAATTGCGTGGTTTAGTACGTCGCTCCAGAGTTCGGCGCCGTTCCAGAACTTGCAATGGGGGGAGTAGAGGTTGACTTCGCCAATGGTGCAAGGGCCGTCGCAGAGACCAGGTCCACCGGTCAACCAACCAAGGCTGGGAACGTTAGCTTTAGCCAAATGTGAAGGGGGATAGTATTTTGGCAATTAGTGCCAGGAGAGGAGAGGAATAAGACTAACATGCAAGTGGTCTCGTTGACGGAAGGAGTACAGAAGCTGTCAATAGGGGTCGAGGTTTGGAGGGTGGTGGGGATGGTGGCAGCGGTAGCAGTGCAGGCGAAGCCAAGCAGAGCCATGAGGGCGGAGAGGAGGATGACTTTGAACTGCATCTTTGCGAGTGCTTGTCGATTGGTGAGTGGTTCTCGAAGAGGTTCTCGAAGCGGTCCTGGGATGTTGGCTATGATGACCTGCTCGAAGCCGGAGGATGATTCGACAACAGAGATCGTGATTGAGTTTGAAGTATACAGGAGAAACAACAAAGCAGACGAGGGTTTTTAATCTCGTTCGTCTAAGGTACACTAATTCGTCTGTTCTCTGCTATTCGAGCGGGGTACCTGATACTGGAGGCGGGGATGTATTCACCTCCATGTCTGAGGCATTCTCTTGAGGAGTGAACAAATTGTTCAGCATCTGTGGGTTCTATTTCCATTGAGGTTCATAATTCTCTTTGATAGTGCTAAATAGAACAATAATAGATGCGAAATGCAATGCCGAAGTTGTTTACTATCATTACTAGGGCATCTTATAGCAGGATTCTTTCTGTCTACATTTTCTGTAATTCATTCCTTGATTGACTACAAAGAAATCGTTGACTATAGCAAAGTACCTAATATATCTTGGGAAAGGTAAGCAAACATGTCTGTCTGACTTAATGGTAATGTGTTACGAGAGATTTGTGAACACAAATAATTCTAATTTAGGTTTCGCTCATTCATGTGCAGACGAGAGATTATACTCATAAGTATAGAGGCGGCGAATATATATTGGAGGCCAGATTATGCTGATAAGTCAAGTGCGGAGGAAAGAATGCCAAATTACTTAAAGTATAAAATCTAATTTACAAAGTTCAAATAACTTATCTTGTCTCTAAACAACTTGCAAAAATACAACAAGCTTACAATTAGGGACTCTGATTAGATAAATACAAAGTGGATGAACCATATCCTCTCATATTTTACGCGGGATACCGGCAGAGAGCACCTTCATCCCGCTATCAGGGACAGTATGAAAAGGGCCCACATTTATAAGGAGAATAGTTGGTTGTAACGTTGGTATGCTGTGAAGAAGTTCACGTGGAATTTATAGCCAAAAAAATATTCGCCGCTTGAGCTTTAGGACTATGTTTGCCGCTTGAGCTTGAAGTCATTGTCTCATCTTTGGAACCACTTGATCAGGACTCGCTTGAAGCGATCGAAATTCACGGGTCGCGCTTCTCTGAGGACTCAACAACAAGATTCGGGAGGAACTCTCTTTTCCATCCATTCTTGTGACATTCATTCATCCCTTGACGAATTCCAACATGTAGTGAGGGAACAAAAATCAGTATTGATACCAACTCAACTCACGTAAAAGGACCTTGAATAAATGCCACTTGACCCTCAAAGGAAACCGCAGCGTTGAAGCTACCCCGCACTTTATGTAACAATGGGTGCCACGCTTCGTACTCTTTGCCCCAGTGGCCGAGAAAACCCTCATCTCAGTGACTTCAAACGTCTCTCTTCTCCCTTCTTCTCCACTTCTAGCCGTTCCTCGCCCTCCGCCACCCCTCTCTCAGTCTCCGCCACACAGCCACTCCAACATAATTGGCCGTCCACGACCCCACCCCGGAAAGAAATGCGATCACGAGAACGCCATCCTCATGCAAGGAAGGATTGGGTGTTCGAGAAGGAAGTGTGGATTGGCGAAAGCTTACTTGATGGGGAATAGTGTGGGCGGTCTCTGGGCGGGGTCAGCTCCTGGTGAGCGGTGCTATGTTTCACAAATTTGTCGTTGATCTGCGATGTGAGCACTCAGGGTTTCCCGAGCCTTGCTACAATTTTAGGGGAGAGGAGGTTGGCAGGTTGAGCTAGGTGAACGTAGATTTCATCGTAGATGTGACGATGTGATTATGTATTTAGGTTGATATGATATCAAAATGTCTTCCATCCACTCTCGAAGCCCAGGCTATCGAGAGTGTAAACAATATTAAGTATTTCGCAGCCAGACATTGATGACTTAGAATAGAGCGCGAACTACACGCATCGGCGCATTCTTCCATGTTTTCTTGGGTGGCATGTCATCAGGATCGAGCTCGAGCGAGCGTCGGCCGGAAGTGATGTCCATCTCGTGTGCAGGCACGTACCACTTCCAGATTCGAGAGTATAACTTCCAGCCTACAAATAAAGCAATGATGATCGGACCTGCGAGGTAGGTTTGGAAGAAGGCTGAAGCTTGTGGATTTGCACCGACGGGCTTTACCATTCCGTCAGCTGGAGAAAGCATGAAATAGGGGGGAGGGAATGGCTTACATAGAGGGCTGTGTAAAAGGTTGCAATCATGCAGATAATATTCATTGAGAAACCGTACCAGCTACCGCCAACACCAAAGATAGCTTCATATGGAAGCTCAGCCTTGACGTGCCCTTGGGCCTTCCATGCGGACCGGAATCGGATGTGGGCCAGGCAGATGGACCCCCAGACGAAGAAGTAAGAGAGACCAGACAATGACAATAGCCAGTTGAAAACTGTGTTTTCATTCTTTGCTTCTCCGATGAAAGCGAGAAGACCGAATGCAAGTTGGAGGGCGACACCCCAGATAGGTCGACCGTGCTTATCGACAGTTGCCAGAAAAGGTGGTGCCATCCCTCGCTCAGCAAGGGCTTGCATTGTGCGAGTAGATCCAAAAGTGCACGAGTTGGCAACGCTAATTACGGAGACGGTGATGATGACGTTGAATATTGAAGGCAGCGCCTTGATGCCTGCCAGACGGATGGCAATAACAAACGGGGAGAATTTTGAGTTCGCTCCAGAGGAGTTCAACAAGTCAGGGTTAGTGTATGGCACAATCAGTCCAAGCAGGAACAAGGACAAGACGTAGAACAAAGTGATACGCCAGAACACCTGCTTTGTAGCTTGTGGGAGTGATTTCCGGGGATTCGCTGCTTCAGCAGCAGCGAGGCCCACGAGCTCAGTACCTCCAAATGCGAACGCAGCAACCACGAACACGGAGCAGAAGCCTCTGAATCCGTTATGGAACGCACCTGGGTCGTGCCAGTATTTCGCACCGAGATATCCTTGATTTCCCACGCCGCCGCAGTCGATGATAATGGCAAGGATAATGAATCCTATGCAGCCCATGATTTTGATCGTGGAGAGAATGAATTCGACTAGATTGCTTAGTTATGGGCAGGAAACCAAATGGCATTTAACGTACCTTCACCATATCCACGGACGCCGAAAATCTGGATGATGCAGAGCAGGAACAGGAATACGGCGATCCAGATACCAACATTTAGATCCTCTCTCCAAAATCGAATAGTGATAGCAGCAGCAGTGAGTTCGAATGGTAGCACCGTCAACCATCCAATGGCATAATCCCATCCGACAGCAAATCCACTGCGCTACACGTCAGTAGACCGACTTACTCAATTCCCGCCTTAAATCTTAAGTTGTTACTCACAGTGATGGGTCAACAAATCGGACAATGTAAGTGAAGAAAGCCCCATTGACGGGAAACAAGACAGCAAGCTCTCCAAGAGCTTGAACTGTACATAGCAACATAGAACCAACAATAATATAACCAAGCACCTGCCGTTGGACTTAGCCTCGGGAAAAGGACATATGCAAAAAGCGAAGATGGTGAGGCATACCAAACTAGCTGGGCCTCCAGTTTCCAAAGCACCACCAGATCCAACGAAAAGACCTGCTCCAATAGCACCACCTTTAAGTGGAAGTCAGTAGTAATTCGAGATGGCAAGAGAGTATGTCCAGCTCTTACCAATAGCGATCATCTGCATATGGCGGCCCTGCAACTCTCTCGAAAGAGGGTTCGCCTTGACGAGAATTCCATGATCACCAGATTCGACATCGCCATTGGTCTCACCCGCCCGCGCGAAGTTGTTGCGCTCCTTCTCCTGATACTCTTCCTCATGCACGGGCGATTCTGCCATCTTGTAAGTTGGGCTGGTGTTGATGTGAGAAACGTTTCTGTTCTCCCTCGAGACCTTCTTAAGCAAAGAAAACATTACATGCTGAACTGCAAAACATGGGGAATGCGCTGTATTAATGAGAGCCTTGACTAACAGATCATCAAAGCCCAGCTCATCTTAGGTTAGGCTAGATACTATCTACCACTCGGAGGGATTCATGTTACGCCCGATATCCTTGTGCTCAGCATCTGGGATGGCCGGGAAGGGGATCCTTGCATACGTCGTGATTCAGAATGTGCGACATGGCGGATATATGCCGACCGAGTATGATTTGGCCATGAGAGTGGAGGCGGATTCGAGGACCACCAATAAAACCAGGAGAGAGACCATGATGGCTGGTGTAATGCAAATTGACAGGGAATTGGGAGGAGGCAGAGCAGGCAACCAGGAAAATCTCCATAAGACGGGGTGAGCCGTGGGAAGTGGGGAAGAAAATGCGAGGCTCCGGAGGTGCAGTCGGAGTCAATCATGCGATCCCGCCAATGGGGGTCCTCTGTGCGGACGTAAGCCACCAGAACATGTCTGCGCGATGAGTGGCTGCCGGCACGTCTCATGTTTCTGGAACTAGAGAAGATGCCCATGGCTTCGCAGCCGGGCATCTCACGCCATGCAGATCCACGCAACTTAGCTAGCGTCGACCATTCACACTTCTCCAAGTACGGAGGGCGCAGTCCTGGAAGGCTTCTTCGTGGGCTCCAAATGCATGGCAGATTCCATCGCATGGCAGAAATCATGGCACGCGTGCATCGTGCCAGCTACATACTGACCCACCCCTTGACAGATCCCCAAATGCCTTAGCTTCCCAGTTGCCACTTGTAGCACTGCAAGTTACACTTGCCGATCTTCCAGAGAACTTAAAGAAACAGATTTGATAGCATAGTAACTCAGGCGTCTCAGCAGTGCAACTTGCCATTCGTACAACACTCGCTCGTAACACTGCAATGTGCGACCATAATCCAACCCTTCCAGTCTCACATCATAGCATACGAACGACAGGAAGAGGTTGCTTCGCGACACAACCCCCACGAAACTTCGAGGAACAAGAACCAGAGATGTCAACGAGTTGGCAGTTTCTATGTCCTCATAGGATGATGGCCCTGGGCGGAGCCTAGCGCAGGCTGCAAGCGGCCTTTGTCGGCATTGGACTGTGCCCGAAGCCAGGAATCCTCAACTGGAAGGCTCGAAACTTCGATCAAGGCACTATAAGTAGATGGGTGAGAATTTTGTTCGGGGTAGATTGGAAGATGCATCTGCGATGTTCAAGATGTTCGATTAAGCTTCTAGACTACCAGCAGGCGCTAGACCAATCTAGAATTGTGGGGCTAGCTGGATATGCCCTTGTGCCTTGTACTCTCAAGCTGCGCTCAATTTGTACCTATACTATACTTCTAGAGCCAAGGGCTCGATTGATGATGTAGCAAGAAGGGGTGAAGGTGCTGAAAGTTTGTCTTGCGACAGAGTTCAGGGACCACTCCTCACGATTTCTCTGCATGTTTTCACCAGCCCACCCAAAGATCAGTCGACTTGATATTTGTGGGTCCTTTTTTGCTATGACGATTCAGCCAGTGATTAAACATGTCAGGAAGATCTGTCATGTTGTTCGTTCTTATCATGTTGGAATTCTGGCCCTTGCTCGGTTCTCAGTTATCATGGATTCAGAACCCCGCTGACAGCCTGACAGCCTTTATGCTCACAATGGATGCGCTTTTGGGACGCAGTAACCACCGCAATCAAATGATAGCTGCCTCTTCTGTCACCCCTTGATACATCATCACAAACTTGCAGATCCTGAACTCCTTTTTTTTGTAAGTAGAAAGGTGCGCTGTCACGTGTCTGGATCTGCTTTCTCTTTGGATCCTGTAGATACAACATATCCAAGTGCTTCTAGAGGACTGATCTTTTCAACATGATGCTAGTATTTTTATAGAATCCCGGAGATGTCTTCCAAAATGTTTGCGATCATTTCATGAAATGGCCGAAATGGTACAGTTATCACGTGATGTTAGTAACTAGTTCGAGGACAATCCTTAAGATAAGCTCATTGTTTTTGCCATGCTCATTCAAATAACAGTTTTCGAGCGGGTTTGCAACAATACAGAAGGAAGAACAGCAGTATAAGCACGTCATCTTCCCACTACCGAACTGCAATGTACTTTGGTAGGCAAGAATAGGGGCACAATCTCGCTAAGCAAGGGGCCGAAGGACACTCAAACATTGTCCGTGGAAAGCAGCTTCCACAATCCTGAGACCTAGGTCTGAGGCCTATACTGTCCATACGTGTGGCCCTAATCGGGTGATCTTGTTCTTGAAGAGGCTCTGTACACAATGGTTTAAGTGTAAGAAACCAATTGTAGTTGTTTCCAGAGTGGATCAGTCTTTCATACTTCGAAGTACAAAGGATGTAAACAATTTAAGGATATCTTGTTCAAAATAGAACACGTTGCAAGGACAATACAATCATGTCCTACTACTAATGCGGACGCAACGCTGCACAAGAGGACCCCAGATCCCAAAGAGAATATCTTTGCAAAACCACAACATACACACACACGGATTCCTCCCGGAGTCTACTATTAACTTCACGAATTCACGTCCTGCCAAATCCACCCAACAACTACAACAAGAATCATCAGCTATGTGTTTCGGCTGGACCTACATTTGTTGGGAGTGTGGAAGAATAGAATACTCCATCAGGGAGCATTGTGGTGAGTCACAACCCTTTCCCGCATGGCATCATGTCAATGGACATACTGACAGAAACACAACATGTGCAGACTGTCTCCGCCGCCAAGAAAGGGCACTTTTGGAAGAAAGTATTCAGATCGCTCGTCAGCACGAATCCAAGTTCGCTGTGAAGGATTTCATACATGGCGAGCGCCAAACATATCTCACCGATCAGGAAATTTTCCAGAGATCTCGAGATGTTTTGAATGCATATTCCCGAAACGAAAGACTGCATCCCTTCACGGAGCAGCACATCGCACGTGCACGAGAAGCAATTGAAGCTGAGACAGAAAACCTCGACATGAATATTCGCGCTGGTCTTCTCAATTGCTTTGATGACATGGTACGAAGGCAATCCGAGATTGACGCCACAGGTAGAGCAATCACAGATATTGACCGTATTAATTCTTACGATGCAATTCAGGGTCAAATGAATTTTGATGTCGCGCAGGCTGAAATCCAGGCGAGCAGAGAGCCATTCAGACGGTCCAGGTCGCCGTCCCAAGAACGGCCAGGGCTAGGAATGGCACGAGGACCACCCCGATCGCCAACACGAGACAGAGGCCCACCAGGTCAGAGAGCACAGCAGATTCCTGCTCCGCACGGATTCAGCAGCTTCATTCTAAGGTATTACCAAGAAAATCCACGCCCTGCTGATGAGGACGCTGCGTTTGCCCCAGAGGCAGTACTTCTAGCCGATGCAGAACATTACCTTGAGAGTCTCGCTGTTGGAACCGAGCATTTCAACAGTTTCCTTGAGCGGTTCGCCATAACGAGACTGGAAGACATGCGAACCTTTGATTTCATCCCCATGCCAAATCCAGCGGGCCTTGTTGCCACTTTTCGTCAATGGCTTGGCAATCAACGAGAGCTGCTTAGTTTGATACGGCGGGGAGATGACAGGTCAGTTGATGCATGGTTACAGGCAATATACCTGTACGCCGGATACCTTGGAGATAATTTGGCTTTAGTGCCCAAGCATTTGAATGCCTTCGTTCGAGCTCGTCGGGAGCTCGCTGACTCTGAAAGACGACTGTACAACACTTTTTACCCAACTAGACTTGTTCATTCGCGCGATATGGGGGACACGCCCGGTAGGGTGGAGCCTCCTGCTATTGTTCTCTCCTTCTACGAGTGGGTAAGGATCGAATATGCAGACCGCACAGTTCGCAGGGCAGAAAATATCTTCGACGCACTTGGACAGGATATGGCCGGCTACGAACGATATCTTCAGCGAACAGCAACTAACTCTCAGCTAAACCCTTTTCAATTGCTTAGAACGGGTGTCGCAGACAACACGTTCGAGTTTACGCCAGCTCTTCCTCGCATTCCTTCGCTTCTGGATTGGCTCAACAGGACAAATGAACGTCGCCGAAGATGCACTCGAAGCCGAAGATATGTCGATCTGGTTGTAACGGATATCTTAGGAGACTATGCAATCAACGTTCTTCGAAATCTTCGCTTCAATGTGCCGCCAGAAATCTTGCTGGACTGGGAGACTGCCGAAACGCAATATGCCGAAGAAAATCGTCGGCAGATGTACGGCTTCACTCGAGGCTCGCTCTCGCCAGTGGTGGAGCCGCTGCGAGAGTCGAGAAACGTGATACGAGACCTCGTCTACAACTCTGCCGAATACTGGGCATTATCACCAGCAAATCCCGTCATGCACGAGACGAGGTCGTCAAGGTCTTTCCTAAGACGCTGCATTGCTACGGAACAGGGACCATCCCCTGAGCAATGGCGAATAATTGGGGAACATATGGCTCAGGCACAGACTATTCTGCGAGAAGAGGGCGAGAGGCGGAATGAAGGATGGATTAACGAGAGGGCTCGAAATCCTGTCCCCCGAACTCCTCAGACCATTGATGGGGATGCTTCTACTGTTACTGACAGTCCCCTACAGAGACAGCAAGGACGCTTTCCTCCACTGGGTGATCCAAACTTCCCATTGGATCAACACCCGGATTCCGATAACGACTTTCCGCTTTGAGACTAAGTCTTCTCAGGCAGTCTTACGAAAAGTAGTCCAAGGATTTCTTCCGCAAAAGTCAACTGGACGCGCACAGAGTTAACAGCACCTCCGAAAAATTTGCTAGAGTGAGTAACCTTCAATCAACGTAACACTTTAAACAGTCAAGCTGTCGTCAAAAGCAACAAACTCTTCAAGTTATTGCTGTTCTTGTTTTTTATTTGTTTTCTTAGTCAAAATACTGAAGTGAAAAACCATACAAAAAAAACTTAATCTAAATCATTGACTTCCCACAGAATGTAAAATAATACCGTACACATAGTTCCAGATACTGTTGACTGTTAGAACAAAAGGTCAATAATCTCAAGTGAGACATAAAAAAGAGAAACATCAGTGGCGAGAGCTTTCCTTTGGTGCTGCAAATATAAGACATTCTACAAAGCTATTGTTGCAGCGTTTTTATAGTGAATCCTCAAGAGATATACTTCTTCTTTATTCAAAGCACAAAGAAGACACAAGATCCCAGAACAATGCAATTGTGAAGTGTATTTATCGCCACCCTCATCTCTCACTGGAAGCTTAAGTGTTCCTAGCCATCAGATCATATACAGTCCCCATTCAACATTTCCTCAAATTGCAACATCACCAAACTCCACATCCCCCTATATACGAACAATCATGTGTCTTGGTAAAACAATCACGTGTCGATCCTGCAGACGAAAGGAAATCCGTTTCTACCCTGGCGGTAAATGCGGAGAAGTCGAACCTTTCCAGTCTTGGCATACCATCCGAGGTCATACTAGAAAAGTACGGCGTTGTCATGACTGCATTCAAAGTCACAGAAGATCTCAGGTGCGAGCCCAGGAAGACTCGATAAGAGACGCTCGCCGTGCGAAGTCTCTTAGGCAATACTTCAGACGTGAACGTCGCCATACGCTCCCAGATGAAGAAGTTCATCTTCAGAGCAATGGAGAATACGTTCTTCACTCGTTTGATCTCGTCTCTGAGGATGGAGCCGAAGTTGAAGCAGTTGCAGATCAAAATTCCACTGCTCACCTGTCTTCTCCACAAAATCCCGATGGAGAACGAGACCCAGCAGAGATCAACCATTGGAATGATTATCAAGCAGGTAGGAGACTATACCCCTTCAGCGACACCGCTACTCGCGAAGAGTTTCTTTTCTTCCAATCAGTTGCACAACGCTTCCCTGAAAACGAAACTCTTGCTTTGCTTATGAATAGACTGGAAGAGTGTTTCGCACGACAAGCACACATCAGTTCCACGGGTCGCTCCATCACAGAGGACGATCAGCAATACATGTTCGAAAGCATCAGAGGCCAGCTCGGCCACCAAATGGCACAACTTCCAATGATCGAACCAGTTGAACCTCCGACTGAATCTTTTCAAGCTGCAATTATCGATACAGACGAAAAAGATGAAGACTACCGCGAGCCTGAAGCCCCAGAGATGTCATTCTACGACTGGACACTTCGGAGCTATGAGCAAGATTCTACTCACAATGAAGGCCTTTCGACTCAGGATGCACTCGAGCAAGACCTCGACAACTACGACTGGTATCTGCGCCGATACTGCACCGATCTCCAAGTCAACGACTTCTATCGCCGCCGTATGGAAATCGCAAGCAGAGCATTCGAGTTTGACCACGCCAGTCTCGAAAGTGTTCCGTTCTCGCAATGGCTCGCCATAGAGAATCGGGTCCGAGTGAGGAATGGCATGTGCCTCATCACGTGCCCAATTCAAGCTCTCGATGTCTTCTGCAGCGAAATCATTTGGCAGCAATCCCAAGAAGTGCGTGATTCATTCGATGATTCTCGCGCACAGTACTTTGAGCAGAACCGAAGAGATTTCTACGACTATGCTAGAGATGAGAAAGGTCTACTCATCGAGCGCCTCAGAGGTGTGACAGCAGGGACGCTACAGATGACGTTGTGGGTCGAGAATAATTTCACTCATCTTTTCAATGCTCAGAAGAGTCTGGATCGAGTTTGTCAGATTCTGACCACAAGGGTGGCTATGGAGATGGAGCCCACGGACGAGCAGTGGGCGGAGATGCTCCAAGCTGGACAAGATGCTGTGAAGGAGATAAAGGAGCAGCAAAAGCAGCCAGTTCGAGAGAACAACTGGCGAAACCTTTACTCTCAGCTCACAGCAAATTGGGATCACGAGTTTGAAACGCAGGTAGGTGACGTTGATGACTCTGACGGCGACATTCACGATGCTCTACGAGTATCCTCGGGCTTCTTGGGTCAGGAACCCCAAGGTGAGTCCCAAGGATCTGATTTCCCCGAGCCAGGAGAATGGGTGGATTTGGGTTCGGCGCAAGCTGACCCTGACTGGTCTTCTAGTGAAGCCGAGGCAGAGGATGATGACTACCCATAGATTGAAGTTGTTCGAAGGTAAGTTTTTGGAGAAGTTGCTGCAGGTCAGTAACTTCATACTTCTCCTAGCATCAAATTCATCGACTACATACTATACGTAAATTCATGGACGTCTTGCTTGCGCCCACCATGTTCTTCAGGTTCCATATTCTGTTTAATAATAATAAATGATCTTAAAAATACTTTCGAAAGACATAACAAGTTTGAAACATGACCTGATTGAAATCATTGATGCCTAGGGTTTTGTGTTGCTACCTTGCCCTGTATACGACATTGAATTTACACAACAAAGGCATTTCTGACATGAATCATCAGACGGAATACCCTACATACCTTTAATCATCTCAGCTTCAGCAAAGGAATAGGGGAGTCACGTGACGTCGGGCTTTAAGCGAAAAGGGGCTGACACCCTCGTTTTATTCAAAGCTCATTCACTACAAGCGATACTTGGCGATCCTATACATAGAAGTTAGGTCTTCTGATGGACCCTTGGACATGCGAGCGGAGGAACGGACATAAGAAGCTGAAAAACGTCACGCCCACGCTATCTCCTAAGTCCACCTCAAGCGTGCATGGCGATTCGGTTAATTTTCGGCCGATCGAAACTCGGCCGATGGATTCTAGACTCTATATCAACAACATCATATCCCTTTCTAATTCCTCTTCATATCAACTCAAGCAAACTCATTCTCTCTGTCCAACTGCAATAATTCTCAGCTTCAAAATGGCCATGAAATATACCTTCCTAGGCTCGTCTGGCCTCAAAGTCTCCCGGATCTGCGTGGGCTGCATGTCATTCGGTGACCGCCGCGGACGCTATCCCTGGTGTACAGAAGAGAAAGACGCCCTTCCAATCCTGGAAGCATGCTACAAGTCCGGAATCAACTTCTTCGATACCGCCAATGGCTATTCCAACGGCGTCTCCGAAGAAATCCTCGGGAAAGCGATCAAGAAATACAATCTCCGCCGAGAAAACATCGTCATTGCCACTAAATTGTGGGCGCCGGTTGGTCTTATCAAAGACGGCAAGTTTGACGATGCCTTGGCCATGAGCGTTGATGAAAGGGACAGAAATGGCTATCTCAATGCCTATGGTCTAAGCCGAAAGCATATCTTTGACTCCGTGGATGCGAGCCTGAAGCGTTTGCAACTTGATTACATCGACTTGTTGCAGATTCATCGCTTTGATCCCAACACGCCAGTGAAAGAGACGATGAAGGCGTTGCATGATATTGTGGAGAGCGGGAAAGTGCGCTATATTGGCGCGAGTTCTATGTGGGCTCATCAATTGCTCGAGATGCAGTACACTGCGAGAATGCACGGCTGGACGGAATTCATCAGCATGCAGAATCTGCACAATGCAACGTATAGAGAGGAGGAGAAGGAGATGGTGCCGAGCTTGAAGAAGTTTGGCATGGGCATGATTCCTTGGAGCCCACTTGCGATGGGCTATCTTGCTCGTCCACACAGAGATTTCAAGGAGAGTGAGCGAGGAACTTCGATGAAAGGAACGTTCTTGGGAAATAAGTGGACCGCGGTAGATGAGAAGGTTAATGAGAGAATCGAAGAGATTGCGAAGAAGAGGGGCACGAGCATGTCGATTGTGGCCACGGCTTGGAGCTTGAGTAAGCCGTTCATGACTGCGCCTATTATTGGCATGTCTAAAATTGAGAGAGTAGAGGAGGCGGTCAAGGCTGTTAACTTTGAGTTGACGAAGGAAGAGGTTGACAGTATCGATGCTTTGTATGAGCCTAAATCTGTGATTGGGTTTGCTTAGTTTCTAGCTAGTAGGTGAAACGATCATAATGAAGGCTACCAATGTCCAACCATCGCTCTACAGAGCCACACAGAGATTCATAGAATAGGCGTGAAATCTGAACTTGAACGGTATTAGGTCATGTTTTAGTATTTACTACTAAGGACACCATATCTTCTCCATAGGTCATCTCCTCGCCAAGTAAGTGGCTCCAGAGTCTTGGGCGTTTTCCTACTCAATAGCGCTTTGTCCGCAAGCTAGCGCCAGACTCCTTCTCCCATATTAAGACCTTGATATTGGCGCCATAAGCACTGGTATGAACCTCATCCTCAATTCTTGGGCTCCCCAGACCCATCAAATGGTCCATCATCCTGACAAATTTTGATTCAATTTCGGCAGATGCACAGCCAGATTTATCGAAAACTACAACAACCCTCTTGACACCAACTGTAGATGCGTTCATTGACCACGAGAGAAGTAAGTATTGGAAATCCGAAATTTTATCAATGAGCTGAGGGCGATCAGCCGGATCACATGCTATTTCCTCACTAGTCATGTCGAGAGTGATCGTCTTGAATCGGTTGCAAATTATGGCGAGAGAGCGTGAGATGCGAAGACCTTCTCTCATCTGGACATAGCCAAAAGAATCATAGAATCTGAATAGCATTAGCCAATTATTTTGCGATGAAAAGACTGATAGGTACTAACGTTCGCGTCAAAACCAGCGTCAAGTGTCTGATCAATTTCAGATCCCACAACTTCATGGCTCGGAATTTTGTATCATTGGCGATGCTCACAACGAAGTTGATCTTTCGGTATTGTGCGCGTGCATACTCGTAATAGCTCTTTCCGTTCTCTTTATCAGAGGCCAGTGCAATGAGGAGTGCAGGCACCTGTCGATTTGGTGCAAGTGCGAGCTCGTGGCGAGTGATTAACCTATTTCCAGAATTAGCATACATCATTTGGTTGTCTTCCCAAGAGTTGAATGTTCCAGTCTCTGTTAGGTCAATGTAAAAGAGCTGAGACTAACAAAATACTATATCAGGCAATCGAACGAAAATTGGGACTCACTTCTGGATCTCAACAGGAAGTTTTGTAAAAGAAAACCTAGATTATGTCAGATATGTTTGAGTAACAGCGCAGATATGACGGAAGAACGTCTGATATGAGAGAAATGATACTTACGCTTGGAGTTCCGCATGGTGGGCCATTCTCAGTGGCGTTGGTATCCTCAACTATTAGATGAGCGAAGGGGATGGCGATCCTACGCGACGCAGAGATTGATGGTGGATGATCTGATCGAGAAGATCAGGCGATGAGTGCAAGGTTGGGTTGATCTCGAAGGTTGGGTTAATCTCGGAAGGTTGAAGGTTTTACGGAAAGGAGGCAGGAAGGACAAAAGTTTGGGGAGGCGTCCCGGGTTATATACACCGGTGAAACCGCTCGTAAATTTTCAATCGCCTGGCCCTCCAGACCTAAATTTATGCCTTTCTGTACAAGCTTAAATTTGAATCGGAACTCAAATATATCAATGCTAAATCAAAGATAAATTTATATGAGAGAGTTTGCTCCATACTGTATCATGACCTCATAAAAGCATATTCGTCATTCTATACAAAAATGTTCCAAAATCTATGGGACAATACCGCGAGCTTAGAAAAAAACCATTCAGAGCTCATTGTTGAAACAATACTAGGACAACGAGGATTTACCGTAGGAAGGTGGGATATAGTTCTGAGAGTAATATCTTGAGCTCTTCTCTTTACGCAGCATTGACTTAGCAAATAAAACGAAGACTATCACGAGGGTCACCTTTTATCCTTCAGAAAGCGCAATCCGGATATTAGATAATTTATATTTGTTAATTATAAACGTTTGCACAAACTAGCATGTAGTTAGTCGCTGCCGCCTCGCCTCGTGACTTCACTCTTTTCTCTATATAAGTGTAGGTCACTCCTCACCCACGAAGGGTATAGCGAGCTAACTTTGTACCTAGAGGATCGCATTAGAAAGGTTTTAGTATAAGGTGCTGGTGCTGGTCTATGCCGGAGATTGAAGACTCAATATTAGAGGGCATCAAGGACACTTGCTCTATTCCTTATCCAAGTTGTGACGGGTATTTTTGACTTTATGGCTTACCAAATAGTTAGGAAAAGAACGGTTCTTTAAATATATTCATGTTTAGGCATTCGAGTGAGTTAAACTGCCCTTAGGCTTCGCCTTCGCCCACTATTTACTTTCGCTTCAAAGTCCTCATCACATATCTCGCGCTAGTGAAATTTATCACTACAAAGTTTAGGACTTCGTCGGTACATAAAACGCTCATTTCACTTCCTTGCAACCTGTATGCTACTACCTAATTTCCATCAACAAAACACTTGTAATCGATCTCACCCCGCACGGCATAGCAACTATCTTGACCGTAGTACAAGAAGCCTTCATTCCTTTCCGCACACAGTCTAACACAATCACGTTTTGGAAGGTCCTTTCCACGTGCAGAGTAAGACCAACAAGGATCTTGCATCGATCTCCACGATCATCGACCTCTTGGCGGTACGAAGCACACCTTCCACACTTGATATCCTGCAATACAGCTGGTGTTTCGGAATTTATCGAATACCTAGAAGTCATGGATAGTCAACCAAGTCCCGATTCTATGATAGCTACATCAGCTGGGGAGAAGAAGCCTCCTACGCTGAATGCAGATATTTGGGGTTTGATTTTCGAACAGGTATGAATTATTAGAGAAATCTCTCCCATCAGAGGATATCATTATTGTTCCTAGGCTACTGGTGGATTACTACTAACGAGTCAACAGGTTGTAAATGTCCATGACGAAGTACTAGCAGCGATACCATACAATTCCACATATGTGCAAATGGAGCAGTGGGAGCTCGAGCCACGACCGCCCGCATATCCTGCCATAAATCCAGAATACGCACAGCGCATGACAGAAGAGCAACAATTCAAGGATTGGTTGCAACCACTTCGCTTACTCTCTAGAGACATGTGCGAGGTCGTCACTCCATTGTTCTACCGCGAACTAGATCTTAGGTCATATACGCTTCTGCGTATACTGACTCTTAAGAGCGCCCCTGAATATGAACTGCTCAAGGTAAGCAAAAATCATCCTCCCGCAAAGTTTTCTCACTGACTCAGGATCTAGGGAAATATTTGCGCTTATGCAAGAGACATCATTCTCACTACGGACCGCGTCTATCTCGAAACTTCTGCTGAAATCGTAGCTAGCTGCAAAGCTTTGAGATCCGCCAAGTAAGCTGATGACAATCTTGCTCGGTCTGATACTAATTTTGATTAGATGGCAAACTACACTCAGCACTCCAAGGATCTGTTCACTGTACCTCCGAGCGTTTCTGCAGAACCATTCTTCTTGCGTCTTGAATGTCAACCACCGAAACGAACCTCTTGAATTTGGATATGTGATGAGAGAGAGAACGCCTCTGGAAAAGACTGAAACTACCCAACTCGCAAGATCCTCGACAAATGATCGGAAGGAGTTGAGCGCAGGACTGTCAGAGGCACCAGAAAAGGACCCAGGGGGAATGGGATCAAGCTCAGCCAACACATCCATGGTCAAAGAATATCTACGCTCCCAGAAAGGACCTGTTGCGCTCGATTTCCTTCGCCTTAGCGCTCCTCTCTTTGATCTGGATCTTAGAATCGAATCCTTCGGTGCCAAAGTCCCCGCTATGAGGAAGCTGGTACTGGAAAAATACACGTGGGACTACACCAACGCGGAGTTTCAGCAGACCTGGGACTTCTCTCGACTTCGAAGTTTAGTATTGAATGACGGAGCCCTCGAATTCCTGGAGTTCGCACCCGTGGATGACCTGACGCATCTCGAGTCCCTGACACTGAGGAGGTGGAACTTTTGGGACTACCATCATCCACATAGACCTTCATTCTCAACCTATTTCGAGAATGTGCTTGCGAAAGTACCGCGCCTGAAGAAGCTGAAGATCGTCGGTAATTGCTGGTCGGACTATATCCCAGTGGGTGCGATTTTCGGTTTGAAGAAGCTTGAGAAGCTTGTGTTGAGAGAGTACTTTTGCCCGAAAGATAGCTTGATGGTGAGGACTGTGCATCTCAGTCAACTTCAGACCAACTGCCAGATTATCACGTCGTTGGGACTTGACATCTTCATGAGTAATTCTGAAGTGAGTTGCTCTCCTTCGTAATGGCACCAATGAGAGACCGATTGCTGATGATATCACAGGCGGAGAACTTCCTGCATATACTCTCCGAATTCGAAAGCCTAAGAAATCTCACACTTTGGTCAACAATTAGTCTTGATACTGGAGCCTTCGAGGGCAGCGAGGACCCAGACTACGATGCTGCCAGGAATATCATGGTCAATCGGCACTCTAGAAAAGAGGGTGTAGTATTCGACTTGTTACAGATTAATTTACTTGTGCTCGGAAATGACGAAACGGAGGTAGAGGAGAGACTATTCGCGTCTCGGATCAATGAGATGGGCGTTTATGAGCAATGGGGTAGCAACAAGCATCCAATCCCTGACTTAGGAGAGGGGGATGGTGCAAACGGTGAAGATGAAGCAGATACTTAGTGCTTGCTTGCCACGTATCTTATTGACGAATGTCCCTGAAGGACACAAAATGAGCTTTTCATTTTCATACAGAGTCCTCATTGCAGTTTAGTAGCAAATGTAAACAAGCTTGCCTCTCCTTACTAGGCGAGAATCACGTGACAACTAGTCGCAGGTGGCGTTTCTTTCTACTGGCAATAAGAAGAATCGCTGATCGCATTGATTGCAATACTGTATCAATTATATTTTCTGATTATCTAGAGCTAAATGAAGAACAGTAGCAGGAGTCCATAGAACCTTAAACTAGGTAGAGTATACCGTCAGGTGATTTCTCCGCTAGTACTTGACCAGGCATCAAGCCACTTTCTGCCTAGTCCATTCCAGTATTTCTTGAAAACAAGGAGTTTCTGCTTGGGACGCGCATCATCCAATGCAAGCTCATGAGTCGTCAATTGCCTCATATCATACGACTGCTATGACTGCGGGATGCTGGGATACAATCCGTGCAAGCCCTGCGAGATCGAATCGAGCCGCAAGACCCTGACCCAGAGTACGGCCAATTTCCATCTGAACTCTGCGAAATGAAAACCTCTCGACTTTGAGATCCCACAACTTCATGAAGGTCTCTCGTGACGTTGAATCATGTTTCTCCACCCCACTCAGCTTCATGATCTCCAATTCATTTCGCTTGTCAAACCTTGATTGCGCATGGAGATCCTATGACGTAGCGGCAATGAAAGCCACAATGAGGGTATCACCAAACACCGCACAAGAGGAGCATCTCCGGGTGTCTCTTAGCCTTCAGCGGTGACATTCAAGCCCACATAGCTAAAGCAAATTGAGTTTAAAGGCTTCACGAGAGGATTTGATTTTGCTGGAGGGCGCTGCCCCAGCCATGCCCAATTCCAGGGTCAGCCGAAGCTACCCCGCCTAGCGCTGCGCTAAAGCCAACAGCCGAGGAGAGTATCGTCATCGCTGGCATCACAGACAGACCTCGCCCAAGAACAAAGCCACATCCAGCTAAGAGCTCTGGTGTGCTGGTCATCTGTTTATTACCCCAACCTCCTCCACTGCAACCTCTCTCTCCTCCTCTCAAACATCACAGACGAGTCTCAGAATTGTCGCAGCCGAGAGTTCCTGCGAAACCGCCAATCCTCGCCCAGGTATGTTTACCGTGCATCCGAGCTCAAGCTCTCCCTCCCCGCCTGTTTCGAGAATGTTCGCGCTGACCCCGCCCCATATAGACCTCAACTCCGTTCGCTCGCAAACATCCTTCCTCCTATTAATCAATAATTAATCCGCAATGGCTCTCAAAGGTCTTCGTGAGTACCCAGGCCTCCAATTGGCATTCCGCAGCTAACAAGACCAAAAGGCGGTGGAATGGGCATAGTGTCCCTGATCCTGATCGCAGGTGCAATCGTTCTTCAATTCTTCGTCGTCCTGAGCGGTGTCACAAATACCACTCCTCTCAACAAGACATGGTTTCTGCAAGCCGACACATCTTCGATTGCGGGGTCTGGACGGGCGGTATCACAATGGACATACTTCTACGTGTGCGGTGCCGGTAACCAAGACTGCGGAAAGCCGGTCCCGGATCTGCCATTTGGATACGCATGGGTTGGTGGCAGCGCTGGTGCTCCAGATGCTCTTGTGGGGTACGTTGATTTTCGATCTCTGTGGCTGGAAAAAGTCTAACAAAAGCAGTTCTTACGGCAAAGACACCACGAGCAAATACTACTACTACATGTGGCGCTTCGGCTGGGTCTTCTACCTGATGGGTCTTGTCCTCACCGTTTTCGCGTTCTTCACCTCTCTGCTTGCTCCCTGCAGCCGCCTCGCGTCTGGTATCTCTGGCTTCATCACGATGTTCGCTCTCTTCTGGTTCACTCTCGCAGCAGCCCTCATGACGTAAGGCTCCCTTCCCCTTCTCAACATACACTTCTCTAACACCCCGCAGTGCCGTCTTCGTCAAAGCCCGCGACCGCTTCCGTGACGCTGGCCTTGCAGCCAGCATCGGCAGGTACGCATTCGGCTTTACATGGGGCGCTTGGGCCGCCATGTTCCTCGCGACAGTCTTCCTGTTCTTGGGATGTGGAGCCGGTCGCCGAAGCGACGACCACGTCCGCAGTACAAAGGGAGGCAGTACGGGATTCTTCCGTCGCCAACGAAGCAGACGTTCTGCTCGCGGCTCCTTCGTCGACAACGAGAGCCAGCGCCGCGTCAAGGACGAGTACGCCTAAGCCACTCTCCGACCATTCCGCGGAAGTAACATAGCTTGGTGAGGGGAGAGTGAGGGGTGATATGTCGACATGAATACCCACGGCCTTCCAACTACACACGGCCAACACGAGCTTACATTCTGGATCTTTCACAGGTATCGAGATTTGGTGCCAAATAATTGCATGTGGTGGCGACGAGGTGTAAAATAATCGAGAAGAACGGCGTTGATTTGACGGTCGTCTTGCGTTGCATTCGCTCGCTGCTTTCAAATACATAATGTCTATAATGCGAATAATAATGCTGTACATATCTCCCTTTCTCTCCTGCCCTGACCACTTTCCTCTACTTTCCTTCCTCTAGACTGCTTCTCATTCCCAGTTAGCATGGAGATATCTCGCAAGTGCGGAGATACTTCCGAAGCTCTCCTATTTTCTCCTGTCTCCCACGTGCGGAAGTTCCCGAAGTGAGGAAGGAGGGTTACTCATCTCCTCTGCATCATATGCCGTTATGTTGCACATCGTATTTGTGCCGCATACCCGTTTGCGCACCGGACTTACCGTTCACGGATGGCCCGGCTGGGCCTTCGCCCTTTTGATATAAGCACGAGGCCATGGAACGGGGCCCCTAGGAACGATCTTTCTTGTGGGAGCTTGCGATGATAGATTCCTGTGACAGCTCTGTAGTTATGTGGTGTTTAGAACGAGAGGGTTGTGACGCTGTTGCTCCAGGGTAACTAAGGTAGCTCGCTTGTTTCCCTATCATAGAAGGGATTCAAGGGAACTTGTTATTTTCTTCAATTGCGCTACTGGTCTCTATAAGAAAGACATTAGATATCTGGGGAAGAGATTTAATTTGAATTATCAAGTAGTACGTTTACCAGCTTCTTCCGTTTGCGTGAGCGTGTGAGGTTTTGGCAATGCTTCGAACTGCCAGTGTAATGCCGTGAGAGGCCAGCTGGTGATTTAGCTCCTTGCACTCATTTAGAGGCTTTATCTTCTCGGGGAAGCGGCTGAGCGTGCCTGTTGCCTCGTTAGAAGGGAAGAAGGGGGGAGGCAGGAAATGTTTAGTATGCACGTGATAATGGGTCATTTAGGGGTGATGTTTATGTTTATGATTTTCTATTGAAAACACAACGACAATGGCAATATTTGGGCTTTATTAAAGAAAGAGACATCTCTTCGTCTTCGTTGCGCGTTTTCGTAAGTATGAAGTTGGGAAGTAAGGACTTTATGTGTCTTCTCCGTCTTCACCCTGTGCTCCCTCACCCGATACTAAGTCTGGGGTCTGGGAGAAGAGAAGTGAGCTGCCCTTCTTCTCTTGAAGTTTGGTGCTGCTGTGACTATGGAAGTTGGAAATTATGTGCTGAGTGGATTTGCGAGCATAAGAGTGATGTTAATCACTCCTAACGTGGTGATAAAGAAACCTTCGTTAGCTTTCTTGTCAGCCTGAGGCAGCCGATGACAAGTTCATCATTTTAAGGAGAGTTGATGAATTCAGAAAGTGAATCTAGCATTAATTATATAGAATACTTGCGAGTGAGAAGCTCTCGTTAAGTGCTGGAACAATGAAACACGTACTTAGATGGCAGTCTATATGCAAAGATTGGTGTAATTGAGCATGACACAAGCTGCAAGCAAATCTTTTACGTGGTTGCATTTCCGAATCAGCATCTGATATCAATCGCAACACCTCCGGTACTCCAATTATGGATATCACAGCCTACAGCAATATTCGCAAAAGGACAGGAACAACCACTACAAGTACCTATTTAATGATAATTGTCAGCTCAAGCAAGTCGGTACTGTGGGAGACAAGACACGGCGTTCACCTGAGTACATCGGAAGTATACGCTTGGCTTTGATGCTCCTTTGTTTGCTACCCGACGAAATTCTCATGGTTTTATAGACCTCGTATTTATCTCTATAGCTTCAGATCCGATAAAGGCATTATAAAGCTACGAAGAAGAATTTCCTTTCACGTTGTCTCCTTTAACTTCGCAACTAGAAACGTGTAGAGTTAACTCTATTCCGAGGATACAGGAAAAGAAAGGGGGTAAAGTGTAACTTACGGCTCACGGTTCTCTCATCCAAGTCAAAAACTCCATAAAAGCGCCTCAAAAACGAACTTCCAAGATGTATGAACTTCTCAGGCAGTATCGGGGGCCTACTGGTCGGTAGGGCACGAAAGGCGCTGAGGCAGACATGGCCACCATATTGTAACTCCTCCAACTCAATCGTATACTCATATGCAGAGAGTACGAAGTCGTGCCCCCCAAGCGAGATAATCAGATCCTCAGCCCCCTCTCTGTTCGAACAATTCATCATCGAAGGGCTCCAGCGAGTTGGGCGTTTCAATCCCAATTGATTTTCCAACAGCATCACGATAGTCTCCGGGAGTGAGATGAGCGGGAAGTCGGAGTCGAGAGACGCTGCATACCCTTTCAGCGACACGGAGTGATTACCCACCCCAATGGACGTAGCGGGGACGTTCCAACGGCCGTAGGCAGACCCCCAGTCATAGTTGTCGTGCAGAAGATGCAACACCTTCAGCTTGCCCTCATAAAGGTCATGATTGATGTCTCCAAACATGATCTCCCCGGGATCGTCATCTCCACGAGATAGCTTAAGCCCAAAAACATTCCGATCCAGCAGCCCACGCGAGGTCATGCCCAGAAACGGATTCTCCATCGCGAGTACCGCGGGCCAAAGTACGGGAATGGGTTGCTGACCTTCTCAGATGGCGCGAGACCTAGCTCTCCGTCCCATTCCCAATTCCCGATCTCTGGTGTGCGACGGAAGTATCCATCCCGTGCTTCGCCGAATGTGAAATTCTGGACAACGAGACCGGCAAAGTGCAGCGTATCAGCAGACGCGACAGCGAAGGCATCGAGACGCTCGTATTGTACCATAAGATTAGTCCCATTGGCGACGTGGGTGGATGAATGTGATGAATTGTACTGACGGAAGGACGAGCACCAAGTAGCGTTGCAGCGCGGGGACGGGAGCAAGAGCCCTGCGTCGGAGATGCTGAGAAGCATGTGAAAGGGCTGGGGAGGAGTGCCAACTTCGATGGTGACAATTTGTACGAATTCTTGGCAGTCCTTTGATTTTTGTGAGCAACTTAGAGACCTTTCGACTACACATACATACCCAAAGGTAAGCATACCCACTTCCATGTCTCGCACTCTTGTATATATGACACCATGTGTCTTGCGGGGATCTTCCAGTATCTAGTCGCAGGGGCTGTTGCGTGCGAGGAGAAAGATAGGGCGTCTTCGCGTTCACCCCTTTCATTGTCCCAGGACTCTTGTATCTTAGCCACTTCGCATCCTTCCTTACCGAGTATACAGGTGCCTTGAATGTAGCACCTGTAGCAGCATAGACATAGATCAAGACCGCAATAAAAGATAAAAGATTCATTATAGATTATGCCTAGTGATCAACGTTAAGAAAGGCAAGTATGAAACTCAACCTAGATTAATATTTGAAACCTACGAGTCTGTGAGCATTGAGACAAAGATGAGGATTCATTTGAAGTGCTGTCGTCGAGTCTATACAGCACGTGTTTTCAATACGAGGTGTATTCAGCCTAAATTCGCATGGCTGGAATGGCTTTCAACAACAATTTCTATTCGCAGATATTTGGTGTGGCGCATGCTTGGGATGTGATGGCTTTCTTCTGCAGGGTCTACAACTTTGAAGTTTCCAAGTTAGGGATCGAGTCACGTATCTTGGGGTACAGTAAGTTGTCTCGGGAGGAGAATTAAGTGGCTGATTTTTGTTAGCGAGACCACCCAAAAATCGGCCACTTTTTTCTCCGCCCGCTAGGTTGTTTACTCAACCGCCATTTCTTGACTTCGATAAAGCACAATAGTTTTACAAATGCATCACGTGAGAGTCGGCTATTACGGGCTTCACGTTCTCTATTTATTTGTTTCCAACTTCAGCTCCTTAAGGTTTTGCTTAGAGGGTATTAAACTAGATTTCAATATGTAGTCAAAGAAAAGGCTAGCTCCTAAATAAGCAAGTGTTGAAAAGAGTTAGGAAATCTTCTGTGGCGTCTAGCAGCGTGTCAACAAAGAAAAGTCGCCAAGACGAACATCGATGAAGTACTCCCATCTGTATGCCGAGGATGTCACGGATGCAGAGATCAACAGTCGAGAACAAATCAAATCCTTACACCGATTGAAAGAGCTGCCCACTACTATCGCCATCCTTCTGATTAACATCCACAACCACGGTCTCCACATTACTTTCAGCACGTTCCAGCTTAAACCCGAGTACGATGGTGATAATAACAACGAAAAACTCCTCCACAATCGCCATCAGCACATTCGCGGCGATACTACCGTTGAAGAGCGAAAAAGTGCTGTTGTGAACGAAGATGCACAGTGTGGCATACAGCAGACGGATGAAAATCGCTACTAAAGCAACGGGGATGTGAAGTCTGAGAGGTCGCTCTGAGTGCGGCACTGCGGAGCTGTGAGGGAGTGAGAGGATGAAGATTGTGGCTAGGACGATGAAGACGAGGATATTGAGGATTATGCCGACTTTGGAGATCGTGGGTGGTGTGAAGGTGCCGTTGGCTGCTTGGGAACTGGGGGCGGTGACGCCGAGGATACCGAGGACCAGGCTGACTCCGATGACTAGTTGGATGACGCGGAAGAACTTCGAGTTGATCTTTGGGCTTTGCATTGAGACATTGATCCATTCGACGCTGAAATGTGAAGTCAGTAGAGGGTTCAAAAAGTTTTGGTCGTCAGCATTGTCACACTTTTCATGTTATACTTACAGTCTGGACAGCACTCCCAAGACCGTCAGCAACAGTGGCGCAAGTCCAATGGAGTCAAGAATGAGCGTTGCTTTGATCAGTCCCTCGGTGGGATTGTCGTATGTCAAGAGTTGGCATACTGCTCCCGCAATTCGGATCACAGACAGAATCACGACGAAGATCCAGCCTGAAGTTCGTTTGAATCCTTGACGGAGGCAGACTGCGATGCCGAGGACCAAGCATGGGATGAAGACGATGAGCTCCACAATGGAAACGTAGCCATGTTTGTCGAGGTGCATCATGGAGAATGATTGAGGAGTTGAATGATGGATTGAATGATGTTGTTTAAAAAAGAACGATCTTGCAATTGATTGAGCCGATCTGTGCCTTGAAGCTTGAACAATAAGATTTGAAGAGATTGAAGTAGAATCTGGGTGAGCTATTCTTTTCCCTTAAATAAGAGTCTTCTTTGATTCACACATGTCGAGAAGCAGGGCTTCTTTGGTCATGGCTGAAGCCACGGCTAATTTAAGAACGGCCTGAGAGAACCACGCCTTCAATCCTGTCCGAACATGGTTCTTTCTCTCCTTCATTGGTTGTAAAGATTCTCTCGGTCATTCTATTCGTGCCAGCCTCACTCAGCGCAGCAAGTCCTGCATCTTCGCCGTGTCTGGTCGTAGCCTTTTCGGTCTCAAAGAGAGTGTTGATGCAACAACGTTGAGCTGCAGATGTGGGAGTCTCAGCCGCAGACCTGCAGGGGCAAGCCAGTTTTCCTAATCCGGGGGACATCTCGACGCTAAGACTGCGGGGGGGAAGGAGCTACCCCTGCAATGCAACGGTAGGCCAGGGTCCGTCAGCAGCTGAAAGTGTTGTACCACCACCGCAACTACGTCTTGCACATAGATTCTTAGGACGGTCCCCAGCCCTCTCCAACTCGAGAGGTCCTCAGCTCCTCAACTTTGCGCCAAAACATACGACAGGAATTCAAAAAATCCCTTGAATCCTCAATTTCTCAGCTGGCACCAGGTTTATCTTGCAGCATCGTATTATCAGTCGTGATTTTCACTGCAATCCTCGTTAAGCCCGGGCTGAGACAAACATATATATGCCGCAGCATGTACGAAAGCCAATACCTCTTTCGGTCCTTGTCTCGTTCATCACTAGTGACAAAGTGCTGTCTCTGTGATGCACCACTTCTTCCACAGGCTATGATCTTGCCCGATCTCAGTCTCTCGCACCCAACCAGATACCAGATCGAGTGCTGAGTACCCACCACACCGCACGACTTCGGCACGACAAAAGCCCAGAGCACAAGACTGCAATTGGTTGCTAAACGCCATGCCGTTTCACGGTCGTCCTTCAGACGCTTGTGGGCCGTGCCGGAAGGGAAGACTGAGAGTAAGTTCCTCCAACCCCTGTCCTTCTCTTCTTCATCCGACGCACTTTCCAATGCTTTTTGCTGCAGTGTGACCGTGTCCGGCCATCTTGTTCCTCATGTATCCGCAAGTCCATACTCTGCTCCGGTTACAGGAACGTTGCTCTGCTCCTCTTTAAGGATGAGTCAGAGTCAACTGCTCGGAAAGTCCAATGGGAGAAGAATGGCGAGTTGCATCCTCCGTCACGAACCCACGACAATGAATCTATCGCTGTCAAGGTCTTCAAGAAGGCAGAGCTACCGCCGCCGTCATGTCCTCTCACACCATCCCACGTCGATCTAGCACTCGGCTATTTTATGTCCACTTATATCCCAGCCTCTCCCTTCTACTATCTTCCTGAAGTATACAACGTCACTGCACCAAACGCACAAGATGCAGTTTCCTCGACGATTTTAGCTGCCTCTTTGGCAAGCCTCTCACTTCATGTCGGAAGCACTCAGCTCATGGAAAATGCCCGAATGTACTACTCGAAAGCGCTCGCTCAAACAAATGCAGCACTTGCCTCACCAAATACCGCGATTCTAGACAGCACCCTCATATCTGTCCTGACGCTAGGTCTCTTTGAGGCCACTGCGTTCTCCAGCCGTCGCTCAACCGCAAGCTGGACAGCTCACACACTTGGAGCCGTCCAACTTATCCGCTTGCGAGGTGCCAAGCAACTGAAGACAGCTCTAGGTACAAGACTCTTCTTGCAGACGTGCAACAATATCTGCAGCAGCTGCATCCAACGAAGCGCCCCCTTACCTGACGAATTCGTCGACTTTCGTGAGCAAGCCAAGCCGTTCCTCGATCACAGCATTCCTAATGCGCGGCTTGGTCCTTCGATGGATAACCTAGTAGCGCTGAGAGTGAAACTACGGCAAGAGCATATTGGCACACACGAAATACCAGCACTTATTCACGAGACGCTCCAGCTAGATGAAGAGGCGTTGACACTGATGGACTTGCTACCCCACAGCTGGCGCTACGAAGCCATGCCGCTGCACAGAACTCCGTCATGGGCATATGAAGGTCGTGCTCATACATATCCCGATCATCGTATAGCCCGGCACTGGAACTCGATCCGCCAAACACGGCTTTTCGCCAACGAGGTAGTCTGGCATCTAGCCGCACACGTAGCCTGGGCCAAAAAGCATCCCGAGCTATGTCTCTACGTCAAAGATTTCGATGCCGAAGCTCTGCAAGCTACAGCTGAAGCCAATCGTAATCAAGTGATTAGTGATATACTCGCTAGTGTACCGCATTTCTTGGACGAAGAAGGCAAAGCTTTTCTCCCAGCTGCGCGCTTTCTGATCTGGCCACTGACCGTCGTGGCCGAGAGAAAGCTGAGCCCCGAGCCAGCTCGAAAGTATGCTATTTGGTGTCTGTATGAGATTGCGAGGCAAGCGAGGATTCCGCAGGCTTTGCATGCTGCTGAAGCTATTGAATCTGGAGCTTCTACTGATTGGTAAGTTGATGTGTGGTTTGCTTTATGCTTGCTATATTAGTATTCATTAGATCAGGAACACCTTCTAACTGTATTTCAGGATGCATCTATTTCAACTTGGGTAGAAGAGGAGATTTCCTCTTTCTTGCTACTACCCTTATCAAGCATGAAGACAGTTGACATGCGCTCACATTTGAAACACAAGGCCAGAGGGTATACCTTCACCAAAGTCAGCATTTTAGAAGTTTGAATATATTTCATCATGTCTTACCATCAATGATCCTTGAGTCCAACGTACTGCTTGATATCTGCCTACATCATTTCTCAGATCTAAATACAGCTTCGAAGAAATCCTTCCCTGCTTTTTCCTGTACTAGAGGATGCCACACCAAGGAGCCAAGAACATCACTCATCTCACTCCACGACTTGACCCCACAAACCGCTACGTTCTCCCTCAGTTGAGGCCCTAGCCAAGCCGTATCTAATTCCTCGAAGACCGAGACCGCACCAACCATCAAGAGTCAGGAATAAAGATTTGGAGGCGCGCAACCAGAAAGCTCGACATATTCTAAACAACTTCGATACGAAACCCGCAAATGGGCGTACGTAGTTCTCACGATTTTCCACTGCAAGAAAACATGAGAAGCCAGTGTGAGGAGGCAAAGCCCTATTGCTTCATTAGTAGAGCCGACATCAAAGCGCATGTGAATAAGCCGATACATAACTGAAGTCATCGTGTGCAAGAATAGTTCCCAGGGGATCCTTCCTCGTGCTTCAGCAGCAAGATTGACCAGCGAGCAGAAGTTCGCCATGGCTTGCCATTCTTTAGCTATCTCTTTGTCTAAGTCCATTCCGTCGAAGATTCTGTTAATTTCGCACGGGAAGGATATCTCGTCTGGATATTGTAGAGAAAGTCGGGAGTCTTCAGCGTCGGAGAAAAATAAGGGTTTAGCTCCGTTGTATAGCGCTAACGTCCATCCCTGTGTGCCGAAAAAACCGGTGTGCCGAAAAAAATGATAGGTACTTTGATTTAAAGCATATTAAAATCTGTGTATAACTTAATATCTTCTATTAATTTGTATAAGTTATATTCTATAGCCACTCCTAGACATCCTAAACCCCTTCTACTAGAAAATCGTATTCATATCGTTGCTCTCACACCTGATTTGTAAAGAGTCTCATTTTATAACATAATAGTATTTCTCTACTAGAGCTCCACTACCGAGCTTATACTATCCCTAATACTTCTAAAGGAGTCTTATCCGAGGTCTAAGACCTCAGCACTATGCAAGAAATCATTATTAGCTATGTGGTGCTATGGTGGGCAAAATTCAAGTAAGGTTGCCACGCGGATTAGTACCTCGGCTGATAATTTGGCTTAGTACAAAACAACCCTGCATGTCTTATAATATTTACGCCGTAATTTCATTTTTGAAGCCTTAGGCATAAAGGCCAACAGTGGCTAGAGGCACTGTGGTACTTCTATACCTTGTGCGCTATATTCAGCTTAGTAATGACTTTAATGCCTAGGCGCACCAGTGGCGTAGTTGGTCTAGGCACGAAAATCGTAACTTATACAAAATCTTGCACAGAACTATCTAGAAGATTCTAGAAACCGAGTGGCAATTATCAACTATTATAAAGTCTTGTGCTCCCCTTGAACCCTCTATAAAATAGAGATGAAAAGAAAAAGAGATATAATATAAAGACTATAGTATAAAGGTTACTATAGTAGATACTAGTTATGTACTATAAGCTTTGGTCCTTGTTTGAATTCAAGAAATGAGAGTCCCCCTAATGAATGTCCTAAAACGACAGTTTGATCCCAAATAGCATTACATGTAGATCGGTAATCAGGAGGTAGCCAGAGAATATTCGCTTCACCTTCTGCTACCCAAAAATCAGAGACACGTAAAGTAGATAATAGATTGCCGTCAGGTGAGAAGGCGACGGAGCTGACGCCAGAAGAGTGGCCCTCGAGCGTCTGCAGCGCTCTGCCCGTGGCGGCGTCCCAGAGCCGCACCGTCTTATCGCCAGATCCAGAGACGACCTGCTTGCCGTCGGG
>Ga0302140_10001048_pt1 | contig 36089 bp, 30 predicted proteins | sample I_Bog_E1_1_FD_202095 | JGI IMG/M metagenome (GOLD analysis project Ga0302140, IMG submission 202095) | Peat permafrost microbial communities from Stordalen Mire near Abisko, Sweden - I_Bog_E1_1 | ecosystem: Environmental > Terrestrial > Soil > Wetlands > Peat | place: Sweden: Abisko, Stordalen... | reverse complement strand
AGGCGCGTCCCATCGCCGGATCGTCCGGAACCCGCGGCCAGCGCTTCGCCTCCCGCAGCAGCGCCACGGCAGCGCCGAGCAACAACGCCAGACCGAGCAACACACTTGAGACAGTTTCGATGTTGAAGATCTCGCGCACATAGAGCGACAGGAAGAGCCACAGCGCTCCGAAACCCGCGAAGAAGAGAGCGCCGATAGCACGGCCGCTCAGTTGATTGGCGTTCTGCATGTTTTTCATGGCTTGCCTCCTTGCAAGATTGCTAATGAATTTAAAAATCGATCTGTGTTCAGGCATCGATCGCAGCGCCGAGCAGTAGCTTCAGTGCCTGGACATAGTCGGTAAGCGCCTGACGTCCCGGTTCCGTCATGCGGTAGAGAGTCTGCGGCTTCCGCTGGACAAATTTCTTTTCGACCGCAACATAGCCCGCTTCCTCAAGCTTCAACAATTGCGCTCCCAGGTTGCCATCGGTCGAGCCGGTCTTTGCGCGCAGCCAGGTAAACTCCGCCTCTTCAACCCCGGAGAGCAGGGAGAGCAACGCCAGGCGCAGCTTGCCATGAATGACAGGATTCAGTTCCGGCAGCTCAGGCATGGAAGGCCCCTTGCTCGCCGGCTCTGACTTTGTTCCTGCGCGATTCCGCAATCATTCCGTAGATGCCGAAGAGGATCTGGCAGAAGAAAATTGCAACCAGGAAAATGATGCCTGCAAGGTTGTCTGAGGTGAACACTGCAGCCACCATTGCTGCCCACCAGACCACCGCGCAGGCAAACTGCATCTTCCACTTGAGAATGATGCTCGAAGTAGCATTGGCACCGCCGAGCATCGCGCCAACGATGGCCACCGCTGTGTGCAGTTCAAGCCTGCCAGTTATGCCAAGGCAAATCATAAGAATGAACAAGGAAATGCCCATCCCAATCCAGATTGCCGCCATAGCGCGGCCGGTAGTCGTCTCCGGATTCCGACCCGCAATGCGCGAGCCGATCACACCCGTCAGCACGCCGCCAGCGATCATCGTTACAGGCCATGCAATTGCAGGTCGCCCAAATGCCGACCAGCCAATGGCAATGTAATAGGCCACACCCCAAAGCAGAAAAGTCCAGCCCCAGCTCTCGGTGGTGCGCCGTCCTTCGGCGATCATGGATTCAATCAGGCTAAGCCTGTCTTTCAGATCCTGCTCTTCGATGTTTCCCATAATCGAGTTCTCCTTTAAAGCTTTGGCCATCTCCAGAGTTGTCTCTGTTAAGGAGTACTCTATTTTATAGAGCAACGGATGTCAAGAGCATTTTTGAGTATTTTTTTGGATTTGCTGTGGGGTACGTGCTAATCAGGGTGTCTACGAATTATTGGAAGTTCAAAATGATTCGGTTCTGCGAGATAGAGATGGATCTTGAAATTCTTCCGTCTCCGTGCTAAATTTTCGCCACTGTTTATGCCTCCCCTGACGGTTCCAAATTACACGCTGCCCGGGCACCAGAACGACGTCCCCCAGCTATTGCGAGATCAATACCGCGCCGGCGGCTTTGTCGAGGCCGTCCGGGACTGGCACCTCGCGCGGATACCGCGGCTCCTCATCTCGTCCGGGACGTACATTCTATGCCCCTGGTGCGGTCGGCAACGAGATGGCCGTTCTATGCAGGTCGACCACATCATTCCTATCAAGCAATACTCGCGTTACAACCTGCTGGGTTACGCGCAGAAGAATGCAAAGAACCTTGTGGCGATGATGAGCCTCGAAAAGGATCTCCGGATCCTGACAAAGGCTCTCTACAGTGACCAGAAGAACTTGCTTATCTGTTGCATGAAATGCAACTCCGGCGAAAGGGACACTATGCCTACCGTAACGGGACTGCGCGACGCGAGTACGCGTGTGACGGGATCGTTGCTGGAGACAAGGCTCCTGAATCTCATTCCCCTCCTCCAGAGAATTCGCCTCCTGAAGACGTGCAAGGAGCGCGGCGTCAAACTCAACCTGAACGAGTTCGTTCTGAGAGGGGCAACTTGGAACACAAGTCCGCTTCAAACCCGGAGTACGATGTCTCTTATCGAACCTGGACATAGAACCTTGATCGGAAGGCTCTCCGTGATTCATAACGTGGTAGTTGACAAACTGGTGAAGGGGCGCCCTGCGTTCACCATCACAGCCGACACATTGCTTGGATTTCAGCCGTCGGTGAAATTTACTGACCAGGAGGGACGTCTCTGTTTTTATTGCCTTGGATTGTTCAGAAAGCAGGCCTTCCAGCTCGATCACATCAATCCAGCATCCCAGCGCTCGGGTACTCCCGCGGTATACAGCGATCCCACAAATCTGATTCCGGTTTGCCGGACATGCAATACACGGAAGGGCATTAAAACCCTGTCCAAGCTTTGGCTCGATGCTCAAATAGAGGCGCGCCAAAAAGAAGGCCTTCCCGGCGTTGAGAACGCCAAAAACGTGTTGACTCCCCATGCCTATAACAGCTACCTGGAATACGTTAAAGCGGAGCGCTTTCGAGTATTGGGATTCTGAGGAAGAGTCAAGACATTCTTGTCTTCAGACTGTCTCGACCTTCTGCCCCGATTGCTAAACCGCAAGGCCCCATCATCTATGACCGATATCAGTCATAGATGCAATGCAAAGACAGTTCGCTTGCAACCGCCGCCTGGCTGGATATCTTCTCGGGAGAGCGGTGCAGCGCATCCAGTTCCCTGATGACGCGGTCTATGACTCCGTCCCAATCGCCTTGTGACTGTTGCCGTAATAGCCGAGCCGTCGGATACCAGGGCGTAGTCTCTGCATCCTGCATCCATCGCCAGTCTCCCAGATGAGGTAGCAAAATCCACACCGGCTTTGCCATGGCGCCGGCCAGGTGGGCGATGCAAGTGTCCGTGGTAATGACCAGATCGAGGGAGGCGATGAGCGATGCTGTCTCTGCGAGATCGCGGTCCAGGCTCGAGCCGTCCCAGACAAAGAAATTGCCGGGCAGCGCGGACAGTTGCTCTGCCGCCGGCCCCTTTTGCAGAGATATCCAGTTAATCCCAGGCGTGCGCAGCAGCGGGAGCAACGTAGCAAGTTTCATCGATCTCTGCTCATCGGCCTTGTATCGAGGATTGCCCGCCCAGGCAATACCCACGCGGAGAGGTTGTTCACCTCGATGAAGATTGGGTCGAACATAAGGAGTCTTCGTTCGCTTGTCCAAGGCCGGCTTTCGCTCGCTGCCCAGATAAGGCCCCGGCAATGGTACCGTGTCGACAGTCGTTCCGAAGACAGCCGGAAGGCTAAGCAATGGGCATTCCAGATCAAATTCAGGTAGCTTTGCCCCTAACAGCAAGGTCTGTGCATAACCGGCGCGCACCGCGGGAAGCGACCGCATCAGGCGCTCAACCGGCGCCTGCACCTGGAGTAATACGGCACCACCACGAGCGACCACCATGGTTGCATAGCGACAGAACTGGATCGTGTCTCCCAAACCCTGCTCCGCGTGCAGCAGGATCCGCCGGCCTTCCAGGGATTCCCCGTGCCAACGCGGCTGACTGAAGCTGCTCGGATGACGGTGAACCTCACGGAATCGTCGCCGCGCTTCGTATCCAGGCCATCCGCGCTCCCAATCGCCCGTTCGAAGCTGCGTGAGGGCAAGGTTGTAGCGTGCGCCGGCATGTGCAGGATCGCGTTCGACAGCTTTCGCGTGGGCCTTCAAAGCCTCTTCCATGCGCCCCATATCCAATAGAGAGTTGCCGCGATTGGATGCAGCTGCTTTGTGGCCCAGGGCTTCGGCATGACTAAAAGCATCGACAGCTTCCGTAAAACGCCCCTCTGTATGAAGCAGAATTCCTTGCATGTTAACCCCCTCCGCCTGTTCTGGTTCGCGCACCAGAGCCCAGCGCAGCCAACCCCATGCACCGGCCAGGTCCTTCTGCCAGGCGCAAAACTGGCACCAGGCAATATGTGTTTCCATCTGTTCTGGATTCATGGCAAAGGCCTTGCGCAGGTGCATCTCGGCCTGGACCGGGCGATCGCGTTCCCGTTCCAGCACGGACAAATTGATCCACCCAGCCACCAGGTCCGGTCGCAGTTCTACAGCTCTCAGCAACGCGGCCTCTGCGTAAACTTCGCGCCCCTGCTCGCGTAGAAGGCTCCCCAGGTTCATCCAGGCGGCAGCGAAGTCCGGCCGTTGGACCAGCGCGCGCCGATAGCGGGTTTCAGCCTCCGTGATCCTTCCCAGACGGGCAAGGACAAAACCGGCAGCAAATTCCGCTTCGGGCAATCGACGACAGAGGCCAAGCGCCCTTTCGTAACACTCGAAGGCTTCCTGATTTCGGCCCAAAACGGCAAGCGCATTTCCAAGACCGAGATGTGCAGCGACAAGAGAAGGCTTACGGCGCAGCGCGAGTTCAAATTCTAAAATGGCCGCTTCGGGACGCCCCGTGCCAATCTTGAGTTCGCCCAGCCCAAGCCGTGCCAACTCGTTCATTCCATCCAGACAGATAGCCTCGTCGTAGGCTCGCTCGGCCTCGTCAATGCGACCACCGGCTTTGAATGCCTGCCCCAGAGTGACCCACGCCATACCCATGCGGGGCGCAACTTCCACCGCTGCGGAGGCCATCGTAATGGCTGATTCCGTCTGACGGCTGGCTAACGCGACCAGGCTCATGCCCACCAGCGCCTCAGGGTGTCGCGGGTGCGCGACTAGCATCCGCTGATAGCCGAGCGCGACCTCCGTCAACCTGCCGGTAAGCTGCACGGGCGCACCTTTCTGGTCCATATACGTGGCCATTGAATTCTTCGCGTTATTTCGGGACTTGCGGCAAGCGAACAGCGAGCCGGAGCAATCACCCTGCATGGAAGCTAAGCCCAAAGGGAGTTCCACTCAATCGAGAAACTGGTACCCGGCCAAGTTGGACGAGCAGTCATTCCCGCTTTTCAAACCAGTCTGTTTTTGGGAATTAATCAGGCAGCCGCGCATTTAAAATTGCGAAGACTCTTTGCGCGAGGAATAACCTTATGACCGAGGCATCAATCCACGAAGCTCGTGTGCCGCTGCTGGAGCGTGAGCAGGTCGCGCCCGAAGCTATGGCGCTCTACGACAAACTGCAGGCCGATCGCGGCTGCGTTCCCAATATGTTCAAGGCGCTGGCCAATGTTCCATCGCTCGCACTTGGCATCGCTGCGCTCCTCAACCCATTGATGGGCGAAGGCGCATTGGTGGGCTGGTACAAGGAACTAATCGCCACACGCGTGGCCTCTCTGAACGATTGCGAATATTGCGTCAGCGCGCATCGTTATTTAGCTTCACAACGCGGCGCAACGCAAGAACAAGTGGAAAGCTACGACAGTTTTGAGACAGGTCCGTTTACCGAGAAGGAAAAAGCAGGCTTCCGCTACGCCAGTCTGCTGCATGTCTCCGGCCACGCCATCGATGAAGCCGCGTTCGCTGCGATAAGTGCCCATTTCAATGCCGAAGAGCTAATTGAACTGACAGCCGTAGCAGCGGCTTTCGAGTTCTTCCCGCGCTTCAACTCCGCTCTGCATATCCCAGTGACGCCCTTGCCAGTGGATATGCCGGATCAGGCTTAAACGGTTTAAGACTCGCGCGGAAAGAATTGCAATATTCGAACAAAATCACTTCCCCAACTGCTTAACAAAGAAGTCAGCCATCATGTGGTTAGCCTCTTGCGCTTCAGGAAGCCTGGGGTCGTGCCAGAACGCATGCGGCAATGCATCAAACACCACCAGGCGCGCGTCCACACCAGCATTCAGGTATGCGCGATGCAGGTTGATCGTTCCGCTAAGCAACAAGTCGCGCCCGCTGGTGATAAAAAGTGTCGGCGGCAATCCATGCAGATCGGAGTAGATGGGCGAAAGCACCGCATCTTTGGGATCGGTTGTAGTGACATACTCAGAATCGTGAACACCGGGCCGCGGCGCATCGAGATGCCCGGACAACCCGCGCAGTGCGTAGAGCGCCTGTGAATCACCCAACCGCGCAAAGTCGCCCATGCCGCTGAAGACGCCCAGCGCCGCCGGCAGAGGCAGCCCAAGTTGCTTAAGTTTCGCAGCCACCTCAGCAGTAAGAATCGCGCCGGCCGACGTTCCATAGATAACAATGTGGTTCGGCTTGTACGTCTTCAGCAGCTCTTTGTAGACCGCTACCGAATCGTCGACCGCCGCGGGGAAGGGATGCTCCGGAGCCAACCGATAAAGCACCGCCACAACCTTGATTCCGGTATAGCTCGCAATCGGGATCGACTCAGTATAAGAGCCAGAATCAGAGTTGAAACCGCCGCCATGAAGATTCAGCAGCACCTTATCTCGATTGGCGTCGAGCAGGCCATCCGGAGTAACAATATGGACCGGAACGCCGGCGATCGTGTCGTCCACAAGCTGATTGGGGCAGAGCCGCGACCATGTAATGCGAGCCCGCGCGGTATACGCATCAGTCAAACGGCGACGGTCCGCAAGCGACTGGGGCGGACCCTCATCCGCCTCCGCATGCCCCAGCGAAAGCTGCGCCTGTGGGCTGATCGTGTCCGGCACGGGAACAACCCGCGTCACGTGCGCCGCACCTTGCGCATCAATGTAGCTGGTATCACGGTTGGGCGCATCGGCAGCGGTAGTAGCCTTTGGCTCACTCGCCGCAGCAGGCGCGTTAGCCGCCTGCTGCGCGCCCAGAACGGTTGAACCAAATAGAAGAATTAGGGAGATGTTACGAAGCAAAGGGAACATGGAATCTGTCTCCTCGTCAGAGAGAATCGCCGGCTAGCCACAAGGTGGATGTCAACCAGCGGAACCAATCCAACATAGCAGACAATGCGATGTCTGAATAACTCTGGCTCGGATGAGAAACGAGACCTGCAAACACGCGCTGGAATGCTAATCCAGCGCATCTTCTAAATCGCCTCTTCAAAAAACGATGACGCCAGAAAAAGGAAACATACTGCTCTCGTTCCCTTTCCCTGGCGGAATGATGATCTGACTTTTATTAGTCCGGTAATACCAATAGTTTGGCTTTGAGAAGTTCCTCTGTTAAACGGTCGATCGCCTGTGGCAATTTGTAGGCTACGGTTCTGACGCTCATCCCCAGCAGGGATGCGGTTTCCGTCTGCGTATATTCCTGGATCACAATCCGGCACAGTAACTCCCGGTCCAGTGATCCAAGATGTTTGAGGCAAGTTTCGACATCGAGAACGAAGATGACCGCATCTTCAAACGTGCGCACCGGCCGGCTTGAGGCCCATCCTCGCCCAACCGGATCGCCCAAAATAGCCGGCGACCTGCCCACCAGCATCGAGCAATTCAAATAACGCCGCAGTGTCTTCTCCGTGTGCCTTCGATAAAAACCGAGGCTTACAATCGGCCCTGCTGCTTTTGCCGGCCGCTTGCTTGCAATCCGTTCCGCCGGCCTCTGATCCAATTTCGTCTTGCTTGCTTGAACTACCTGCTGTGAATCGCTCTCTTCCCAAATCATCGGCAACTGCAGGGCTGCGCTCATTGCGCACCTCTCATTTCCGACGCCACCGCCCAGACATTCGCAAGCACTCTGCGCACCGGTTTCCGTCCTTGCCGCTTGCGGCTTTCCGGTGTCGGAAAGTCTTTTAGTTTCACCTCACACCTGAGACAGTACACACTCCCCAGAGTCTGGGCACGGTACCAAAGACAACCGCACCCCTCGCAAATTTTCAGATGCACGCACAATTCCATGACTGAATCTCCGTATTAGAAGCAGTTCCCGACAGCTTTTGTTGTTGCTTGCGCTGCGGGGTAAAGAGAACCAGACCAGGCAACTCAGGTTTCTCGTGTCCTGATGGGGGATTTCGGTCTTTGCTCTCTCGTTTTTTGTCATGCTCTTAGCGCGCAGATACTGGAATTTTCTCAACTGAAATGCCCTCGGCGCTTCTGCTGAGCGCATCAGGGAAAAGCTGGGAAGCCAGATCGGATCTATGTCCCCGGCATTTGTTCATCGACCTTTTGAATAGGAATACCGATTCCTATTTACCCGTGCGACGATGAGCAATTTCGTACTGGATTCCCACAGGCCAGTAGAGATTAAGTAAACCTACTGTAGAAAGATGATTCTCTTGGTTCAATAGCCTGCGATGGTTTTCAAACCCAGCGCTCTGCCATCCTATTCCATGCGCCAATAATCCAGCCAAGTCACTCAAGGCAGATTTTCTATAAGAAAACGGAGACCGCGCGCTGCCATTGCTGGTGGCAGATTTTCCACAGATGAATTTCACGCAGATGCACGAACGTCTCCGCCTGGAACTGCTGCGCAGGATAGAGCGGGGCACGCTCAGTGTCTCGCTGCTTGCACGTCAAACCGGCTTTGGACAACCCCACCTTTCCAATTTTCTGCACAGCCGGCGGCAGCTTTCTTTGGAAGCATTGGACCGCGTGCTAGCCGCCCAGCACCTCACGGCTGCCGACCTTTTGCCCGCGCTGCGCCAAGCCGGAACCATGCCGGTGGATGTCGAAGGTAGCTCGGTCCCGGTCGTCTCCCATCACGCCGCGCTTTTTGAGCCGTACATTCGACCAGCAACAACGATATCGATGCTCCATCTGCCCCCCAGCATGCTGCAACCGCTCCGCACACGGGCCTCGACCACGCGCCGTGCCTGGGAGCGGTTTGTCGCAGTGCGTGTCCCTGCCGCCGACGCCGCCCCGATGGATCCGCTGGTGCTGCCCGAGGCAATTGCATTGCTCGATCGCCACTACACCTCGCTCATGGCCTACAGCGTAGACCGGCCCACCCTGTATGCAGTTAGGCACGGCGCGCATCTGACGCTCCGTTATTTAGATTTTGTGTCGAACCGCCTGGTGCTGCGCCCGCATAGCCTCGCCTTCCCAGTCGAGCTAATCGAGATCGATCCCGGCGACTCGCCCGCCGACCTGATTGCCGGCCGCGTAGCGCTGGTCCTGAATGAGACTTGATGGAGCTTGAGGTTAACTCAGTGTTTAGTAATCGCAAACATTCCCAACCCCTCAACCGGTTCCCGATTTCGCTCCCAGAATTCCGGCCAGCCGAAGTCAGCAAACCCGCCGATCAGATCCCATGTGCTTACGGCCGCACAGGACCGAGATACTTATCTAGCCAGCTAAGGGACTCTCGAATTGCATCCGGATGGGGAAACTCTCCGTGACCGCCTTCGAAGATCACTTGTTTCTTATCTTTGGCCGGAGTTCCAAGAAGGTGAAAGAGGGGAATCTGCGAGGAGTCCAGCGGGTAAATCTGATCGTACCGTCCGCTGAGCATGAGCACAGGAATGGTCACGTGCGGGAGGAAGTTGAACGGGTCTGCTTCCGGGAGATCGTGTCTGAAACGAAGACCGCCCGAGGCTAGGATCATCACCTTGATCCGGGTTTCGAGCGCAGCGAGGAGTGGTCCTTCAGCGCCTCCGAGGCTGTTGCCAAAATAGGCCACTTTCGTGCTGTCGATGTCCTTTCGCGTCTCTAGGTAATCCAGGGACCTGCCCAGATCCTTTGACCACTCGATAACGTGGTCGCGAAAGAAAGCCGGAGGCCGACCACCTGGATTCAACCCATCCCGGCGTTCATATGTTCCCTTATAGATTGGGAAGATCAGCGCCCGGCCGCTTTTTAGTATGAAGTCCACTGTGTCTGATGATTCCACGATCGACAGATCAAGCTTTGGATCGAAGTAAGCGGCAGCCCCCGGAAAGTAAACGACCGTCTGAAATGGCGGAGACCCGTGCCTTGGCAGGAGGAGGTAAGCGATCATGCGCTCGTGTCCGTAGGCTGCATCAAAGCTGATCTTGGTTCGGGTCCAGCTTACGGTCGTCTCAGTCTCTTCGATGCGTGCGTTCAATTCTCCTTTGTCGTAGACATAAAACGCGGCATAGGCCTTGTACACATCGGGGGCCAGAGGCTTTTCCTTCATAAAGTCGCGCGGGTTGACCTCAACGCGTGCTACCGCTTCCGCACTGGGTGGAGCGTCAAGTTTGACGCAACGAAATCCATAGTTGGTGCGGCGATTCCATGGGGACTGCGCGTCGGTTTGATTGAACAAGTAGGTTGGCTCCCCAAAGCCTCCGCCGAGGATGAAGCGTGTCCCACCATGCCCCTCGTTGAGGCACCACTCTTTTGCGTTGCCGGCCATATCCGTTGTGCCAAATCCGCTGACGGCGCTGCTGCTTCCAACCGGTCGAGTTCCGGCGCTTTGGAAGTTGCTGCCAAGCGTAATAAGAGGAGAGAAGTCCTCGTTTTGGGAAGCGCGTTCCCAGTGGTAAACGGTGGGAAGGCTTTTGCCAATGAACTCGGCATACGCGGCGGCCTCGTACCATGAGACGCCGGTCACTGGATAACACTCTTTGCCATTTGGATAAGTGCCAACCTCCCACGTGGCCGGACCGGGGTGGCCAGTTGAATCCCGAAAATAGGCCATCGCCTCTTCCCATGAGATCGTTTTGCCGTCTTTTAAGAAGGGCTGCTTCCAAAATCGGCGGTTCTGGTATCCGCCAGCATCGACGAATTTCTTGAAGTCATCGTTGGTGACCTCGTGCCGGTCGATCAGGAAATCGTCGACATCGACATAGGGGGCCAGGTTCGTCGGAGCGCTCAGGCCCACTGTGCTGCCCTGCACGACGACCATCTCGGATGGAACGCTGCCCTCAGGACGAAGTTTGAACGCCTGATCGGGGTAGAACCTGAAACCTGGTTCAACGGCGCCATGTGGCTCGTCTATGACGAATTGTGGATTGAAGCCCACCTTGACGATACGAAAGACGTACTGATCCAGTGGGACGCGGACCTTCTGGAGCGGAGTCCTGCCGAGGGGTTTCCAGACGTTCGGATCGCCGCGATACGGTCGCATTGAGACCTCGGCCCCGATAGGATCGCTCGAAATCGAAACCTCTCCCGTTGCCTGTCTCCAGAGCTTTTCGAGTAAGGCGTCGTCGGGAAGGATTGCGCGTGCCTCTTGCGCGAGCGCAGCGGCTTTCACAAATTCTCCGGCGTCGACAAGGCGCCCTATTTCTAAGACCGCCTGACCATGCGCCCATCTGACCCTGTAAACGCGATGGAGCCACCAGCTGAAAGGACCTCCGAGCACGAGCATGAGGGCCAGCGCTGTGATGGCGAAGCGAGGCCGTTTGCTTTCACGAATTAAAGCTTTGAGGTTAAACGGGCTGGCAGTTCCAGATAAAAGAGCGCTGCACTGATCGAGGTCCTGTTCAATTTCCATCATGGACCCATACCGATCTTCGGGGCGCTTGCGTAGGCTACGCAGCACAATGTGATCCAACTCCTTTGGCAGGTTTTTGACGAATTCGCGAATCGGTCTGGCCTCGAAGTTGCACACCGCTGCGAGGGTTTCAGTGGCGGAGGGACGCTGGAACAGCCTTTGGCCAGTGAGCATCTCGTAGAAAACAGCCCCGAAAGAGAAGATGTCGCTGCGCTTGTCCACCTTTTGTCCGGCGGCCTGCTCGGGACTCATGTACGCTGCCGTGCCCACGATCATTCCTGCCTGAGTTAGCGGGATGGTGAGAGTGGGTGAGTTTACCGGGTCCCAGGAATCGAAGGTGGAGTCCAGCGTGACTGCGGCAAGCCCGAAATCGAGAACCTTGAGGACGCTTCCTTGCTGCCCCCCCGGCGTAACCATAATGTTCGTGGGTTTCAGATCGCGATGCACGATTCCCTTTTCGTGCGCAGCCCCGAGTGCCATTGCAATCTGTTTTGCATACATAATCGCAGTTGAAAGTGAGAGTCGCCCATTCTTTTCAAGAGAAGCCAGGGTTTCCCCCGGAACCAGTTCCATCACGAGAGCGCGAATACCATTCGATTCTTCAATGCCGAAGATATGCGCAATATTGGGATGATTCAGCGAAGCTAAAACCTTCGCCTCGCGGATGAAGCGAGTAATCCTATTGGTATCTTCGCCTGGAGAGGGGCCCAGAACTTTGACCGCAACATCGCGATCCAGTTTGGTATCTCTTGCCTGGTAGACGATTCCCATTCCTCCTTCACCGAGCTTGCCGGTAATGCGATAGTGCGCGATGGCTTGTGGTCCGTACTCCAGAGCGGGGTCAGGAATCGTGAGGTCGGTTTTGGGCTCATCTTCGATAAGCAACTCCACTTCCGTACCAAACGCATGTTCCGCGCCGTATACCCGGTTGAGAAAATCAGCCCGCTCCTGATGCGCCAGTTTGACGGCCCGGTAGTAGATATCCTCAACCCGCAGCAAGCGACTGACCCTCGTCCAAGTCGTCCATCGGGGTTGCGCGAGTAAAATTCAGTTTGCCAGAGAGCTGTCGCAGACTCAAGTGGTTCCGTTCAGGCATCTCGCCACGACAATCGCCCAAACCAAACAGAAACACAGTCCTTGTGAATCTGTGCGAAGACGGAATTCCTCCGGGCTGCATCGGCGTTCCGCATTCCTGACAGCATCATCTCTTTCTCAGATACTGTGGAATCCGGGGAAACCGCCAAAACTTACGTTGACATTTGACTGGCCTATTTTTAAAGTCTAGTAATCCAGCGCAGCGCGTTCGGCGCGATAGCTATCCTAAAGTCCATCCAACAGCCACCTAGCCAAGTTCGCGAGAGGGTTTGACCATGAAATGCACAATGGTTGGCGCGAAGTGTCCTCGATCGGCGGAAGTCTCATCCGATACAAATTCCCACAACGTCCTACGCCTTGCGTTCGTCTGCGTTCTTGCGCTGATGTTCGGTTCGGTCGCGCATGCACAGGCAACCGGCAGCTTCTCCGGCAACGTGCTCGATAAATCCGGAGCGGGAGTTCCTGGGGCTACGGTTGTCGCTACTTCGCAGGGAACCGGCCTGGCTCGCGGCAGCAAGACGGACAATTCCGGCCACTATCTCATCCCTCTGCTTCCTGTCGGCATCTACACCGTGCGTATCGATGCCGCTGGCTTTCAAAGCGCCGAATCCAGAGATTTGCACCTCCAGGTGGATGAGGCGCGCGAACTCGACTTTTCCATCGTTCCCGCCTCTGTTGTCACTACCGTGGCAGTCACCGGGGACGCCGTCGCGGTCGAGACCGCCAATTCATCGCTCGGCCAGGTCATTACCTCGCAGCAGGTGACACAGCTGCCCTTGAACGGCCGCGATTTCGTTCAACTCGCCACTCTCACCGCCGGCGCGACTTCCGAGACCAACCCCAACAGTTTTTTCACCCAGGGCAGCGACAGCGAGGTCGCTGCACGCGGTTCGTTCTCGCTCTCCGTAGGAGGGTCGCGCCCAAACAGCACAGACTGGCTGTTGGACGGCGTCGACAATAACGAGTTGACCGCGGGCGGCATCGGCGTCTTTTCCTCAATCGACGACATTCAGGAATTCAAAGTCCTTACTTACACCTATTCGGCTGAGTTCGGCACCCGGGCCGGTCCGACCGTGCTGGTCACCACAAAATCAGGATCAAACAACTTCCACGGTTCGCTCTTCGAGTTCGTTCGCAACACCGACCTCGACGCAAAGGGCGACTTTGACACCACAACCCCGAAGTTTAATCTGAACCAGTTTGGCGGCTCGGTCGGTGGCCCAATCCGCCACAACAAGACCTTCTTCTTTGTCGATGGCGAGCAGAAATACCAGCGCGAGGGAATTACCTTCACCGGTCTGGTGCCTTCGCTGGCCATGCGCGGTGGCGATTTCACAAACGATCCCTTCGGCAACGCCGTCTCCGGCCTTGCCATCGCCAACCCAAACATGGTGGGAGCGACGGATGCCTACTTCCAGTGCGATTCCTCCGGAAATCCTATTTCCGCGGCCGCCGATGGAAGCCAGGCGAAAGGAACCGACTGCGCCAAAATCCCCTCCAACCTGATCGACAAAGTCGGGCAGGCCATGATCAACATCTATCCCGCGCCCAACGTGAACGCGGGGAGCGCAAATGCGAGCTATAACTACGTCAACGAGCCTGTCCGCGTCCTGAATGAAACCAAATTCGATGCGCGCGTGGACGAGACACTCACTGCCGCGGACAATCTCTTCGCGCGGTTCAGTTACGACCAGGCATTCTCATTTGTTCCGGGTGGCGCGTCTGGGTCTGGCGCCTCGGGCCTCGCTGAATCCAACGCCTTCGGCAGCAACGAGAACCTCATCAATCATGGGCGCAACATCGGCGTCGGCTGGAGCCACGTATTTTCCCCCAAAATTCTTAACCAGGCCACGTTCGGCTACGACCGCATCTTCGACTACATTGCCTCGTTGGGTAACTTCACCTGCGAATCGGCCATCCTCGGAATTCCCAACGCCAATCTCGGCTGCTCGTCCACCGGTACCCCGACTTCCGGCGGCTCCTACAGCCAGGGGTTGGTCTCCGCTCAAGTCCAGGGCGGCTATTGGGCGCTCGGTGATCGCGGCTACTCTCCCTTTCAGGGTGGAACCAACATCTACTCCTTCAAGGACGATCTGGATCTGATTCGCGGCAAGCATGAAATCCATGCAGGCCTCGATTTCCGCGGCAATCAGATGAATGTCGGAACTGAAGAATTTCAAGATGGCTTCTGGCTCGTCGGTACCTTCGGAAACTTCACCGGCGCAGGCGTCGCTCCCGGCAACCCCGAGGCGGATCTGCTGATGGGAATTGTTGGAGGCGCTATCCATGACCAGACCTACGGCGGCCCCGTCACCGGACGCCGCTGGAAGATCTACCGCCCCTTCGTCGAGGACGATTGGCGCGTTACCCCCTCGCTCACCCTCAACCTCGGTCTCGCCTGGGACATGACCACTCCCATCACCGAAGAACATAACCGCATGGCCGACTACATCCCGGCAACGCAACAGCTTCTCATTGCCGGCCAGAACGGAGTCAGCCGATCGGCCGGCATCAATATGTTCTGGGGGGCATACGAACCGCGCCTCGGCCTCACCTGGAAAGTTCTGCGCAGCGACAAAACCGTGCTTCGCCTCGGCTTTGGCATCTATCACGATTCGTCCTGGAACCAGGGCGCGCAAGGCCTGTGGCAGAATCCGCCCAACCTCGGCGAGTCCGATCATTTCCCTGCGACTTTTTCAGCGGGCTGCGCCTTTTCCACTTCCTACTGCGCCTCGCTGCCCAATGCGACAGCCGAAAATCCCCCTACAGCCTCCGGCGGATTTCTAGCCCTTCCCACACCGCAAAATGTGGCCGGTTATGTCGGCACATTTAATTACGAGCCACCAAACATCCAGCCCGGCAGAGTTCACCAATATAACGCCAACGTCGAACGCGAGTTGCCTGGCAACGTCCTGCTTACTGCGGGCTACGCCGGATCAGTGGGCGGGCATCTGCTTGTTATCGGCAACGACCTCAACACCAGCAGCCCCTCAGGTTGCGGAACCATCCCCGGCTATATGATCGGCTGCCTCCCCACCGGAGCTCCCTACATCTATCCCTACAACCCTCCGAATTACAACGCGATCCTGTTGCTCGGCGACGTAGGCCAGACAACCTATAACTCGCTGCAGGTGAAAGCAGAGACAAAGACTCCGAAACACGGCCTTTACGCCCTGGTTGCCTACACCTACTCTCATACCTATGACAACGGGTTGTCCGACGGCCTGGGCTCCGAACTAAGCGCCCCGTATTTCCCGCTGCCCAACTGGCAAAAGCTCGATTGGTCCCTATCGCAGATCAATCTCAATCACAGCTTCACCGGCAGCGTCATCTACGACCTGCCCTTTGGCAGAGGCAGGATGTTCGGAGGCGACTGGAACCCCGTGACCAACGCGCTTCTCGGTGGCTGGCAAACCACTCTGATCGAAAGGGTATCTTCCGGATTCCCCGTTCCCCTCATCGACAGCGACAACACATCGGGCGTAGCCTTCAATACCGGCGGTGACAGCTTCAACTACAACCGGCCCAATCAGGTCTCCAACTGCAACCCCCACAGCGCAAACCACGGCCAGTATCAGTGGATCAACCAGGCATGTTTCGTTGCCGCGCCCGCCGGCGAACTCGGCAACGCCGCACGCGTCCCTGTCACCGGACCCGATTTTGTGAACTCCGACTTCTCGGTGATCAAAACGTTTGGTTTACCTCGGGAGATGGGTCTGAACCTCCGCGCCGAGTTCTTCAACCTGGGCAATCATCCCCAGTACGGTTCGCCGATTGCCGACATCAACGAAGGATCGTTATTCGGCAAGGTGAACTCAACCGTCAACAATCCTCGCCTGGTACAACTAGCGCTCAAACTATCGTTTTAAGGCTCAGGTAAAATTCCTCCAGCCAGACCATGCTGGGGTGCCCCTGATCCCTCACTTTTCAGTTTGGGGGTGGTAAGTCGAAGGACCTGCGGTTGCACTTCGGAACTTATGCCACGAACTTCTGGGACACCACACGAGTGTCCTGAGTCTGAAATAAGCAACACAAAACCGGCTGCCATTCTGAGCATCATGACTTGCGTTGTCGGAAATCGGGTCCTGCGCTAACTCGCTGACTTGCTATCGCGGTGAAGCCGCGGCTAACTTGCTGAATCTATTCAACCAGACTTCCTGTTCATACGAGCGAGCGGGGCCCCCGAACATCTTTCAGTTCGGTGGTGTTGATTCGAAGAATCTGCTTGCGGGAAGCCAGTCAAAGTCTCTTGAAAATAAAATCGTCGGCTTTGCAGTCTATTTATAGCGTTGTGCTACCGTGAAATCAAAGCACCCTTTCGCATGGAGCCACTTCCATCTGTCAGGAATGTCCCCGGTCCATACCTCCCGGCAACATACCCCCTGCCCTCTATCCGGTAGTAATCGATACGCGGGAAAAGGTAATCACATGGCGTTACCAAAGGCGATACTTTGCGCATCCGTCCATATGCAAACTACTCGATATAAACAACTTATGCAGATAGTGGTAAATACGGCGACATGATAGATATTCACTGCCCCCGGGGCTTAAATCTTGTTAGGCATCGTAGCCCGAACCAATCAGAATCCAGCCCCGAAGTTTCTCTTCACCTATTTGCAGTCCATTGCGCCTTAAAGCCGTACGAATCCGATTGTCCCGACATTCGGCAGCGTCGATGGAACACGTGCCCCCAACGACCTCTACCGCCCGCTAGAAAATAGTTTCGTCATCGTGTAGAAATCGCCGCTCGCTGTTCGTTGTAAGAGTGAAGGCTGGAATGAGCGGCCGAACGAACTTAACGAGGGAAACACATGCGCATTCACAAAGCAGTCACAAGCATCTTCGCCAACTTCATCGTTTTCATCGGCCTCACTTCGGTCCACGCACAGAGTGTCTCCACGCCCTATCCAAAGATGGCGCCGATCGAACAGTACCTGATGGATCGCGACGCCGAAATCGCTCTCGCTCGTAGCTCTGCCCCAGACGCCATTGCTAAGGACGCCGCCGTTCTCGTTCTCACGCGCCACGGCTATGAAACGGCGGTGACCGGTAAGAATGGTTGGACCTGCATGGTCGACCGCGGATGGGGCGGGATGTTTGACTACCCAGAGTTCTGGAGTACCAAAGTGCGCGCCGCCAGCTGCCTCAATCCCGCAGCGTCGCGTTCCTTCCTCCCCTACGATCTCCTGCGCACCAGGCTGGTTCTGGCGGGCAAATCCAAGGAAGAGATCATCGCCGCAACGGGGACCGCGCTAAAGCAAAAGGAGTTGCCGCTAACGCTCGAACCGGGAGCCATGTGCTACATGATGTCGAAAACGTCCTACCTCACCGATCAGGGTGATCACACTATGTCGCACGTCATGTTTTACACCGCGGACGATGGCGCACCTTGGGGCGCCAACCTCACCAACTCACCCATCATGGGCGTCAGCTACTGGTCCGCTTCTCCTGATGCCTACCCGGAACTCGGAAGTTTTCCGCGGATCTTCGTCTCCCTCGTCATGGCTGACAAATGGTCTGACGGCACACCCGCCATGCACATGTAGGGAAAATAAGGCGCCATGGAAAATACGGCGACATGATACGCGTTCACTGCCCGCCGGTGCCGCATAGGAGCCCGAACCAAACAGAATCCAGCTCCAACGTTTCTTTTCACCTATTTGCAGTCCATTGCGCCGGAAAGCGCACAATTAAATCATGACCGCGATGCCTTCCAGCAACCCACAGCTTATCCCTGTCAGATTTCCGGCCGGCCCGTGTACCGGTACCCCCTCCAAAGAAATCGACGTTTTCGGGCTGTGAAACAGTGAAGCACCACTCAATCCAAACAGAATCAACCACTTCCAAGTAGCAAATCCAAAGAAACACAGTTCCTGAAAATCTGTAAAACTGGGGAACGCCCGCCGGAGTTCCACGCCCCCAAGAGCCTCGCCTGACTTCACTTAGTCCGGGTGAACCGTGTCCTGATTATCGAACCGCGTGTACTTGTTGATGAAGTTCAGATAAACGGTTTCCGTAGGACCGTTGCGCTGCTTGGCGATGATAATCTCCGACTTCGCTTTATCGGCGTCCGACATCTCTTCCGTCCGGTTGTAGTAAGCCTCGCGATGGATAAACGCCACCACATCAGCATCCTGCTCGATCGAGCCCGACTCGCGCAGATCGCTGAGCAGGGGCCGCTTGTCGTCACCCCGCCTCTCGCTGGCTCGGGAGAGTTGAGATAGCGCGACCACCGGCACATGCAGTTCCTTAGCCAGGGCTTTCAGGCCGCGGGAGATGGCCGAAACCTCCTGAGTGCGGTTCTCATAGTTCTTTTTCCCTGACGATGGCACTGTAGCCGACATCAGTTGCAAGTAATCCACCACAATCAGATCCAGGCCGCCATGAGTCTGCTTCAAACGCCGAGCCTTGGCGCGCATTTCAGACAGAGAAATCCCCGCGCTGTCATCGATAAACATGCGCGACTCGACCAACTGTCCCAACGCATTCTGCAGCTTGGCGTGATCTTCCTTGCCAAGGAAGCCAGTCTGGAGCTTGCGCTGGTCAACCCAGGCCTGCGAAGCCAGCATGCGGCGCAGCAGCGATTCCTTGCTCATTTCCAGGCTGAAAACAGCCACGATCGCGTTATGATTCACCGCCGCATTCTGGGCAATATTAATGGCAAAAGCCGTCTTTCCCATGGATGGGCGGGCGGCAATGATGATCAATTCGTCCTTCTGGAGCCCGCTGGTAAGCCGGTCGAGGTCGGTAAAATCTGTAGCCAGACCAGTGACTTCGCGGCTCTGCTTGTAGAGGTTGTCGATGCTGCCAAAGGAGTTCTGGACGATCTGATCGAGCGACTGGAAGCCGTAAGTGATCCCCTTTTCGCTGACTTCCATCAGCTGGGCCTCTGCTAATCCGAGCACATCGAGCGCAGATTCGGACTGGTCCGCCGCACGCGCAATCGCCATCGAGCAGATCCCCATTAGCTTCCGCAGCAGGCTCTTGTCCTTCACGATGCGGATATATTCGTCAATCACAGGCCGCCGCGGCAGGCCTTCAGTCAGGGACGCGAGATAAGCCACGCCGCCAACGGCTTCAATCTCCTTGAACTTAGCCAGCTCATGCGACAGGGTCACGATGTCGACAGCGCGTTGTTCGTTCATCAACTCCGTCATACGCATGAAGATACGGCGATGGGAGTCGAGCGAGAAATCTTCAGAATCGAGCTTTTCAGCGGCTTCCGAGTGAGAAGAATTATCCAGCAGAATGGCGCCGAGAATGGTCTTCTCAGCCTCGACATTCGCGGGCATTCCCTGTTCGAGGGTGAGGTCGGGGATGGTGGCCATAGAAGTAGAGTTTAGGCCGAAGGCCGGTGGCAGGAGAAGCAGGCAAAACTAGGAAAAAGCGGAAAAGGCGTCAAGAATAGCACGCGGCTAATCTTGTTATGGCCATACTTTGTGGCTATAATTTTGGACATGGAAGTCAGTACCGCAAAAGCGAAGAATCGCCTCCCCGAGTTGATCCGCATCGTGGAGGCTGGCGAGCAGGTGGTCATTACCCGCCACGGCCGCCCTGTGGCCCAAATTGCTCCGCCCCCGCCGGAACGCCGCAAAGCGCGATTTGACGGCATGAAGGGCCGTATCCGTTTGCTTCCGGGCTGGGACGATCCGATGACCGAGGAAGAGCTCCTGGGTGAGACGGATTGAACGAGCCCGCTGGAGCGCGTGGGTACCTCCTCGACACACAAGCCGCCATATTCACGATGTCGCAGTCGAGTTCGCTTTCCGCATCGGCGAGAGCAGCAATTGCCGAAGGTCCGAACGTGCTCAGTGTCATCTCGTTTTGGGAAGTCATGATCAAGAGCATGAAGGGGAAGCTGGACATCGGTGATCCGCGCGCTTGGTGGTTCGACGCGCTCGATCAACTTGCCGCCACGCCGCTGATACTGCGACCGGAGCACATTGTTGCCGTTTATGGACTGTCTCCGATCCACAAGGACCCGCTGGACAGAATTCTGATAGCCCAGGCGACTGTCGAGGGACTAGCGTTGGTGAGCATGGATAGCGAGATTACGCAATATGCATCGCAGAACTTGCGCGTGGTTGGATGACCGGGCTGTCGAGCCGTTCGGCTGGAATAAATCGCTGACTTTAGATGGTTGGCAGATTCTCCATCGCTCCAAACTGGCCCGGCTGAGCGGGCGCCTGCGCTTCCTCCACAGGCTTCCAGCGCAAAATCGGCTTTCTCGCTGCCTGAACTTCGTCGAGCCTTGAAACACGCGTCGAATGCGGTGCGGACTTCACCAACTCCGGAGTTTCTTCCACTTCTTTAGCAATGGCGCGCATGGCCGCGATGAACAGGTCCAACTCTTCAAGCGACTCGCTCTCGGTTGGTTCGATCATCAGCGCCCCATGCACGATCAACGGAAAGCTAACCGTGTACGGGTGGAAGCCATAGTCGATGAGGCGCTTGGCGATGTCGCCGGTTTTGACTCCAAGAGCGGCCTGGCGCTTGTCGCTGAAAACTACCTCATGCATTGAGGCGGTTTTGTAAGGGAGCTCGTAAAAGTCTTCGAGGCCGTGGCGGATGTAGTTAGCATTGAGGACCGCGTCCTCGGTGGTCTGTCGCAAGCCGTCTGGTCCGTTCGCCAGGATGTAGGCAAGTGCGCGGATGAACATGCCAGTATTGCCGTAGAAGGCTCGCACGCGACCTACGGATTCCGGGCGATCGTACTTCCAGGTGAGCTGGCCGTCCGGATTGCGGACAAGCACGGGGATGGGAAGAAACGGCTCAAGGAATTTCTTGCAGGCCACTGGGCCGGAGCCGGGACCACCTCCGCCGTGTGGCGTGGAGAAGGTCTTGTGCAGGTTGAGGTGCATCACGTCTACGCCAAAGTCGCCGGGGCGGGCTTTGCCGACCAGGGCATTCATGTTGGCGCCATCCATGTAGAGCAGGGCGCCCTTGGCGTGGAGGATGTCGGCAATCTTGTGGATTTGGCTTTCGAAGACTCCAATGGTTGAGGGGTTGGTCAGCATCAGCGCGGCAGTTTCTTCGTCAACCTGTCGGGCAAGGGCATCAAGGTCAATGCCGCCTTCCACATTGGACTTGAGATTTTCGACCGCGTAGCCGCAGATGGCCGCCGTGGCTGGATTGGTGCCGTGAGCGGAGTCGGGGATGAGGATCTTTTTGCGCGGATTCCCTTGCGACTCATGCCATGCGCGGACGAGCAGGATTCCGGTGAATTCGCCATGTGCGCCGGCAGCCGGTTGCAGTGTAATGGTATCCATTCCCGTGATTTCGATCAGGCAGTGCTGAAGGAGCGCAATAATTTCGAGCATGCCCTGGGCGCGGGAGTCGGGGCGGTAGGGGTGCGCTTCGGCGAGACCCTCGATTCGCGCAACCAGTTCGTTGACGCGGGGGTTGTACTTCATGGTGCAGGAGCCGAGCGGATACATGCCGAGATCAATGGCGTAGTTCCACGTGGAGAGGCGCGTGAAATGGCGGATGATCTCAATCTCGCTCAGCTCGGGCAACAGACCCGGCGTCTTGCGATGTGCGTCCCCAAGCAGTGCGGCGGGGTCAACAGCAGGCACGTCGAGCGGCGGCATCTTGTAAGCGCGCTTGCCGGGCGAGGACTTCTCGAAGACCAATGCTTCGTTCTGCGTCTGGTGGGGGCGTACCTTGCCAAGTGTCGCGCGGGCGGTAGTTTCAGTGATTGCTGCCATGTATTCCTCTTCTTCAATGCTTTGTGAAAGAGCACGACTGTAGCTGTGCCGAATTCAATGCTTTGTAACAGGGCATGACTTTAGTCGTGCCGCGAATCCTACCTCTTCTTCAATGCCTTGTAACAGGGTACGAACGGAGTACCCGAAAGCCCGTGCCCCAAAACCTCGTGCTTTGTAACAAGGGCACGGCTTCAGCCGGGCCGCAAATCCATCCGAAGAATTGACTGGGCTTTAGCCCCTGCCAATCCCTGACGCTCCAGCGAGTTCTGCTTTCCTGCGCACCAAATAACGAAAGCAGTACGGATATTCATCCGCAGACGCCGCAAGCCCGACTTTAACCGGGTTTTCGCCGATGTACGCCCGATGTGCCTCGAAGCTTTGCTTGTTCATGACCTGCACCTCAGTGAACCCGCGCTGCCAAACTTCCCCTTTGAATCCGAAATCATGCGACAGCTTATGAGAGAACCTCCCCTTGATAAATTGCATGGCCTTTTCGATTGTCATATCATCGCCAACTTCGATAAGAAGATGGACCTGATCCGGCATGACAACGAATTCGTGCAGCATGAATCGGTGCTCCGCGACAAGCGAACGCAGCACATCGACGAGCAACTCCGCATTGCGCTCGGATTGCAGGAGCCGTCGCCCCATACTTGTCCTTGTCGTCACGAAAAAAGTGCGCGAAGGATTAAGAATATTGGCCGAAACCGCATTTCTGGCTGGATGAGCCATGGCAGGGGCTAAACCCCTCTCCTCTCTCCTTCACTGTTGCGACCCGGCTGAAGCCGTGCCCTTGTTACAAAACAAATGCAACGGGATATGTCCAAGTCTACTTGCGCGTCAATGAGGTCGCAGTGGGTCGGTTCGTTGTGGAAAGCGAGCTATGTGACTCTGTCTTCCATTCCGGTTTCTTCCGAATTTCGGTCCAGTATTCTTCTCGCACATCCTCGTCGATCTCAACGGGCCAATTGCTCTTGTAGAGCCGGTCAGTTCCATCTCTCCTCGGTCCCGAAATCCAATATTGCTCGCCGGACTCCAAATCGAAGTAATTAGCTTTGAAGCCGTATCCTTTAAGGCTTTGGAAAGACTTTCCACCGTAGTGAAGTGTTGCGCCGGTGCGGCTGAAGGTCACTCGGCCGATCCGCGCGGAGCCGTGTAAACCAGCGTCTTGGCCTAACTTAACATTTCCAAACTGATCGTTGCGGAAACCTCCGCCCTTGTATTCGATATACATGATCCGCGGCGCGTAGGTCTGCTTGGTCATTCCTGGTGTCTTACGCCTCCACCGGCGCGGCGGCTACGATGTTTGCCGCGGCGTCGATCTGCTCTTTGGTGATGACTTCAGTGGTGCACCACAGCGTTGCATTGGGCAATTCGGGATACCAGCGGTTGAGGGATACGCCGCCGACGATTTTGCTGTCGATGAGCCGCTGACTCAGGCTTGCAGGATCTTCCTGGGTTTCGAGAACGAACTCGTGGAATCTCGGTGCGCCACCAAACAGGATCTTAGAGCCAGGCTGTGCGGCGAAGGTTTTGGCCGCATAATCTGCTTTAGCCAGGTTGTGCTCGGCCAGTTCGCGGATGCCTTCTTTCCCGTAAATCGTAAGGAAGATAGTTGCCATTAACGCGACCAAGGCCTGATTGGTGCAGATGTTAGAAGTGGCCTTTTCGCGGCGTATGTGCTGCTCGCGGGTGGAGAGCGTCAAGACGAAGCCGCGATAGCCTTGCGAGTCGACGGTTTGGCCAACCAGGCGACCGGGCATCTGACGCAGGAACTGCTCTTTGGTAGCGATGACGCCGCAGTAGGGGCCACCATAGCTAAGTGCGACGCCGAAGGACTGCGCTTCCATGCTGACAATGTCTGCCTCGACCGGCGGCCGAACTACACCAAGGGAAATAGCCTCAGCAATTGACACGATAAGGAGCGCGCCTTTTGCATGGGCGATGGCAGCGATGGCAGGAATGTCCTCGATAACGCCAAAAAAGTTAGGACTTTGCACTAGAACTGCGGCGGTTTCATTTGTGACCTGAGCTTCAAGGGCGGCCAGATTCACACGGCCTGTTTCCCGGTCATAGCCAACCAGAGTCGATGGCAATCCCTGGTGTTTGGCGTAGGTTGCCAGGACTTCGCGATACTCAGGATGAACGGTCGAAGCGACCACTGCCTTGTGGCGGCCTGTAACGCGGACGGCCATCATCACAGCCTCTGCCGCGCCGGTTGAGCCGTCGTACATGCTGGCGTTGGCCACGTCCATGCCTGTGAGTTCGGCGATCATCGTCTGGAATTCGAAGATTGCTTGAAGAGTGCCTTGCGTGATCTCCGCCTGGTATGGGGTATAGCTGGTGAGGAACTCGCCGCGCTGGACGAGGGAGTCGATAATTACGGGCCGGTAATGGCGATAGGCACCGGCGCCGAGGAAGCTGGTATAGCGCATGGTGTTCTGTTGTGCGGCGGCACGAAAGTAGTCGATGATTTCGCTTTCAGCATGCTGGCGAGGCACATCAAGATCGCGTTCAAAGCGGTATTCGGCGGGGATTACGGAGAAGAGGTCGTCGATGGAGGCGGCGCCAATGTCGGCGAGCATCTGTGTACGTTCGGCGGGGCTTTTGGGCAAATAGCGCATTTAAACTTCTAGCCTCTGGCTTCTAGCTTCCGGCTAAAAGCAGGTTGTACGGGCTGGAGGCGACCCGTGAGAGAAGAATTATGGGTGAGTCAATCAGCTTCCAGTTCCCTTAAACGAGCTAGAGGCTAGAAGCCAACAGCTAAAAGCGCTTTCACGATCCTGTTTCTTCGGCGATAAATGCTTCATAAGCAGCGGCGTCGAGAAGCTTATCGAATTCCGCCGGCTCGGAAAGCTCTACTTTGATGATCCAGGCTTCATGGGGGGCTTCATTGATTTTGTCGGGCGAGGACTTTAGCTCATCATTCGTGGCCGTGACGGTGCCGGTAACGGGCGAATAAAGGTCGCTGACCGCCTTCACGCTCTCGACCGAGCCAAAAGTCTGATTGGCGGTCACCGGATCGCCGATCTTGGGTACATCGACATAGACGATGTCTCCGAGGGAGTTCTGCGCGTAGTCGGTTATGCCAATGGTTCCAATGGACCCATCAAGCTGGATCCATTCATGTTCGCGGGTGTAACGGTAGCTGGGTGGGTAGGCCATGGGATCTTCTCCTTGAAGAAGTAGTGTACGGTGCCAGGTGGGGTTGGGAAAAGCCAGCAGCTCAACGGAGCTATCGTGCTTGATTCTGAGTCATTCTTCGCGAATCCATTAGTGCCCAGAGGAAGACCCTCAGAAGCCCACATTCTCTCAGCGGCAAGCTCGAGCCAACTAGTGAATTCGCCGCTTTTGTACGCGATAAATACCGTATTCTTCAAAGTCTGGTTTTCAGATAGGTTCCAGGGAATTCACCGCTGATATTTCTTCAGCACCTCTTTGAGTTCGTCATGGGGTAGGGCATTCACTGTGTGTCCATCGACGCCAGTCATAGTCTTTGCGCCCACCATCGCATTCACAATTGCCTCTTCGGTTGCTTCCACGGTAGCGGAGAAGAGTGGACTGATTCGTTCGTTGGAGACTACCTTCACTGTGTTGGGGCCCGGCTCCGCATCGGCATGCGGATTTGCGGTTGAGAATGCAATGAAGATGTCCCCCGATCCGTTGCCAGAAGTGGAACCGGTGCGAGCCAGTCCCAATGCAGCACGCCGTGCCAGTCGCTTCAACTGGTGAGGCAGTAGCGGCGCATCGGTAGCCACCACAATGATGATAGAGCCAACATCGCCTTGCATCTCGCTGCCCGGTGGTAGCAGCGACGGTGGCGCTTGCGTAGGCATGTTCGGCGAAGTTACTTCGGCATAAGGAGCGCCCTGCGGAATCTCCTTGCCCACTGGAACGCCGGCGATGGTCAACTGCGGTCGCCGTCCGCAGTTGCATTGCACCAGGACGCCCACTGTATAGCCGCCTTCAGTAGCGCTAAGCACCCGCGAAGCCGTGCCACTCCCGCCTTTGAATCCATAGCAAACCATGCCGGTGCCACCGCCGGTGTTGCCCTCGGCCACCGGGCCTGACTTGGCGCTGTCGAGCGCGGCAAACACGTCGTCCGGCTTTACATGGAATCCATTGATGTCGTTGAGCCATCCGTCCCACGTCTCGGCCACCACCGGTAAAGACCAGGGCTGTTTCAGCGCATCGTGCTTCAGGCCCCAGGCAATCATGGAGTCGCGCACCGTGCCCACGCTGTGTGTATTTGTCAGCGCTACGGGCCCTTCGAGGAAGCCCGACTCCTCGACCCAGGTTGTGCCGGTCATCTCACCGTTGCCGTTCAGGCTGAACCATCCGGCGTATACCGGATCGTTGCTCTTTGCGCCTCGCGGCATGATCACGGTAACGCCTGTGCGCACCGGGCCCTCACCGGTTTTCAAAGCGCCGTCTCCGCGAATGAGCGTGGTTGCGCCCACCGTAACGCCAGCCACGTCGGTAATTGCGTTCAACGGTCCCGGGCTTCCTTCAAAGGGCACTCCCAGATCGCGGGCGCGAACGGTCTGCGCTGAGGATTGCTGAGCAGCCAGAGTGGTTGATAGCGAAACAAGGATAACGAATGCTTTGATCGAATGCGGGCGCATACCAAAATGTACCCTAGCAGCGCTGTCTGAGAAAGTCATTTGCAAGACAAGCAAATAGGAAAGGCGCACAAAATATCCAAAATGGCTATTGTGGCTTATTCCGGTTGCCAAAATAGAAACCGATCACGGTTCCTAGTATCCCAGTCAGCGCCGGCAGGATGACTCCAAATGCTTCCTTTGCTTGTGCCCAAGTTTTATCGCCTTGAATTGTAACGGCGTCGTATAGATACACACCGAGGAAAATTACGAGGGCTAAAGAGAAGAGCAATGTTATGAAAATGCGCAGCCAGTCTTCTGGCGGCACCGGTTTCCCTGAGAACGGTCCGAGATCAAACGGACTATCGGGCATGGGCCACACCCCAGGGTTTTTCTATTATTTATTCAAAGTAAGAGCGAGTTGCTTACTACCCGTTTTAAGGATCAATTCACTGTTGCTATCGCTTTCAACTCTGGCCACAAACTCGGCAATTTCATAAGCGCGCTTCTGGGCTTCTGCCGCAGAGCTTGTTTTCAGGGTCTTTGCCAAGGCATCCCAGTCAAGTTGCACGTTCACCGGGGACTCCGGAACTATATTGTCTTGAGTCGTTGCTTCGGCCATGGTAGACCCCTCGATCAAGATATACACCCACTTGAGTCAACTCGCAAGATCGCTAGTGGGGAAGGTCGGTCTCGCCAATTCCTTCGCTCGATTATGTGCACTTGCCTGAATCCGGATTGAGACGTGGACCAGCGAGAGTGCTGCAGGCGTAACGCCGGGAAGGCGGCTCGCCTGGCCAATGGTGATGGGGCGGACGCGCTCCAGCGTCTCGCGCATCTCGCGGGAGAGGCCGCTGATGGCGCTGTATTCCATCCACTCCGGTATGGTAACTCCCTCGGCGGCTTTCAGCCTCTCGATGGATTTCTTTTGCTGTTCAAGATAGCCGGCGAATTTAATTTCGGTCTCGACGGCTCGCGCTTCGTTGCGGAAGACAGCGGGCAATCCTCTCACATTTTGATCTGGATTGAGAGCCAAGGCAGCAGACAGATCTGCAAGCAGAGGCTCTTGCACAATGGTTTCGCGCATCGCTCCCAGCACAGGCTCGATGGTGACTTCAGGACGCTTCAACAGTTGCGCCCAGGTGAGCCCAGCGGTTGCGGGGAGATCCGAAAATCCGGCTGCGGCAAGCCGCTCGATGTCGACCTTGCCGGTAGTCAGGAGCCTGCTGAGCACGGCCATGCGAGCCTGCTTCTGCTCGTATTCGGCCCAGGCTTCATCGTTGATCAGGCCGAGACGACGACCGTATGGAGTGAGCCGGCGATCAGCGTTATCGATGCGCAGATGCAGGCGGAACTCGGCGCGCGACGTGAACATTCTGTACGGTTCGTTCGTCCCTTTTGAGATCAGGTCATCGACGAGGATTCCCGTATAACCTTCCGTGCGGTCCATGGTGAAAGGCGGCTCGCCTTTGAGCCACAGCGCGGCGTTGATGCCGGCCATGATGCCCTGGCACGCGGCCTCTTCATAGCCACTGGTCCCGTTGATCTGGCCGGCAAGGTACAGGCCATCCATGCTCTTCACGCGCAAGGTCCTGTCAAGTTCCGTCGCATCGACCGAGTCATATTCGATTGCATAACCGGGCCGCAGCATCTCCGCGTCTTCGAGGCCGGGGATGGAGCGGACGATTTGAAACTGGACCTCCATGGGCAGCGAAGTGGACATCCCGTTCACATAGACTTCGTGCGTGTTAAGGCCTTCCGGTTCGAGGAAGAACTGGTGCTGCGTCTTGTCAGGAAACTTGACGATCTTGTCTTCGATGGATGGACAATAACGCGGTCCGATGCCTTCGATTTGGCCGGAATACATTGCCGATCGGCCAACATTTTCGCGGATAATCCGCAGCGTTTCCGGTGTCGTGAATGCAATATGGCAACTAATCTGCGGCTGAACAATTTTCTTGGTGCGGAAGCTGAAAGGCGTTGGGTCAGCATCACCGGGCTGCTCTTCGAATGCATCCCAATGGATGGTTCGACCATCGAGGCGCGGAGGCGTGCCGGTCTTGAGTCTGCACGTACGCAGGCCCAGCGCACGCAACGCTTCGCCCAGCAGAACAGAAGCGGGTTCACCACTGCGGCCTGCGGGATAGCGCTCCTCACCGCAGTGGATGAGGCCGTTGAGAAACGTGCCGGTGGTGATGATGGTTGCGCCTGCCAGTAGGTTGCGGCCGTCACGAAGTTTAAGGCCGAGCACACGTCGGCGGCCAAAACGACGACTGTCATCCTGAGCGAGGCAACGCGCAGTCGAAGGACCTGCGGTTCCGAACACTTCTAGTCCCTCGTCCCTTGTGCCTGCACCCTCTTCAATCACCAGGTTCACAACTTCGGCCTGGCGAATATGCAGTCCCGGCTGACTCTCCAGCACCTCGCGCATCTTCACGCGATAGAGTTGCTTGTCGCACTGCGCTCGGGGACTCCACACCGCTGGCCCACGCGAAGTGTTGAGCAGGCGAAACTGAATGCCAACGGCATCCGCAACCTCGCCCATAATTCCGCCCAGGGCATCGACCTCGCGCACCAAGTGCCCCTTTGCCACTCCACCGATGGCAGGGTTGCAACTCATCTGCGCAATCAGGTCCAAATTCATGGTAATGAGCGCGGTCTTGAGGCCCATGCGCGCCGCTGCCATAGCTGCTTCGCAGCCCGCGTGACCGGCACCGACCACCACTACATCGTATTGTTCGGTAAATGCCATCTGGTTGGGGAAAAAACCTACCTGTCTATTCTACGAAACTTTACCTTTTGACGTGGTTTTTCCGGACCTTCGACGGTCAACTCGACAGTTTCGTGCGCGGTAGCAGTGGGGAGGAATGCCTAACCTCCCGCTTCACGCCGCCTGCAGTTCCAGCAAAATCGCGGCGCCGCGCGGTTCGAGGTTCACAGCCGAGGCACGTCCGTTGTGGTCGCGGAGGATCGTTGCGCAGAGGCTCAACCCCAGTCCGGCAGTCTCGCCGCTGGCTTGCGCGGGAACAAACGGATCGAAGGCGCGGTCGGGGTGGAGGAATCCAGAACCGGAATGTGCGATGAGAATCTGCACCAGATTCCCTTCAGTCGTTGCTTCCAGGCGAACGGTCTTGAACTCTTCTCCAACAGAGTCTTGTGAATGGTTCTCTGTAGCCTCGATGGCAAACTGCAGGCAGTGAAGGACCGCCTGACGCAACTGCTGCGCGTGGCAGAGGACACGGGGCAGTCCCGGTGCAACGCTGAGCCGGAACTCGATCGAGCGGCGTATAAACTCCGAGCGATGGAGTTGCTCGAGGTCCACAAGCATTTCAGAAACTGAGACTGCGGTAAACTGGCCGTTCTGCGGTCGGGAGATGCGGGTCAGGCTCTCCAGCGTATTTCGCATGCGGCGGGCTTCCGCGAGGATAGACTCGATGCCCTTGCGCTCGTGAGGATCGAGCGACGACGTTTCGTCCAGCAGCGATGCGTACCCCAGGATGACGGTGAGCGGGTTATTCAGTTGCTGGGCCACATTGCCGGCCAACTGGCCCAGGCCGGCGAATTTCTCTGAGTCGATAAGCTTTTCCAGCATCATGGTCTGGCTGCGCGTGGCTTGCAGGCGCGCGGTTAACATTTCAATGGGCAGCAGATCGTCTGAACGGAGCGGATCCTGGTAGGAGCTGTGCAGATTCCCGGGTAGCGTCCAGGTTGGCGCATTGCGCATTCCGGCCAGCAGCAAAGCTCCTTCGGTAACAGACCGGCCAGTCATGGGGACTGCCAGGACGGATGTGAAGTGCAACCGTTTCAGGTCGTCCCCCGGGGAAAGCCAGCGACCCAGATCGAGCGATAGAGTATGGCTATGGTCGACTGCGGGCGGAGCGGAGCCGGACGCCAGGAAGCCGTTGATCGGAATGCGCAGAGCGAGTTCATCGAGCGCGGCAACAATGGCCGTATCAAGCCCTGCGGAGCCAGCAAGCCTATAGCGGCCTGCGGACTGCAAAATTAGTGCAGCTTGGGAGAAGCGGCTGTGAGTTGTGACGGTCTGGCAGACTTCGTTAGCCTGGCGATCGAAATCGTTGACGCAACGGCGCGACAGAATGAGGTTGGTATACGCCTCCAGTTCGCGACGAGCCCTTCGCTCACGGTCTTGGGCTGTCTGATTTACAGCTAGCTGATCCTCAAGTGCCAACAGGATCAGGCCGACAGCGGCAACCACTTTTCCCAGCACGACGATTCGGTCCAGATCGATGGCAAGCGGCGAACTCATGCCGATGGAAGGAAGCGCCTCAAGGATGAATAGAGACCAGGCCAAAAATCCCACAGCGCTTAAGATCACACCCGGGGAAAACCTGCGGAAAACGAAACCCAGCAGCAATGCGGTCACCAGGTGATTGGCGCACTCGACAGCAGTCAGGGGCCAAGTGCCCCCAACCTCAAAGCAGACCCATAATCCGATGCTGCCTAGCACCACACAAAGGGAGGCACCAAGACCTCTTGGCATATTGCCCCTGGCGGCCGCCCAAAATAGTCCTGCAATCAATGAGATAGAGCCGAGCGAGGGGAATATCCAAAACGAAGGTCCGGTTGGCATGACGCCGTGGTAGACGCCTTCCAGCAGAATGGAATAAGCAACCAGGGGAATGGTAAAAGGGACGACATAAAGAACATTGACTCGGCCAACGCGAAAGCGCAGCCGCGAGAGCGAGGCAAGGAATACCGCGGAGCTGATCTGGATGGATGTCTGACCAAGCGCTGCGAGCCAGGGATGTCCGCCTCCGGGAATATTCCAGGGCCCGACCCGGTAGACGAGTAGCATCCGGACAATCGAAAAGAGGAAACCCAAAAACCAGAGAAGGCTGCGGGCATCCCGGAAGCGGAAATAGATATACCCGAACGCAGGCATTAAGAGCGCTGTGAGGATGAGAGCGGGCGCCTGGTAAGAGTCGGGCATGGAAGCCGTAAATCTCCTTCAGTCCTATCGGTTACACCTGCCGGTAACTTGACTCCTGCGCGCGCGAACGGGATATTCTTCGCATGAGCGGCACGACAAAGTCGGACTCCTGGAAGCGCAATTGGAGAATGGCGCCATTTCGGGAACCCAACATAATGATTACACGAGGGGGAATTCCGGACTTACAAGGTTTCCCAACCCCTTGATTCTGAGGCCATCCGGCGACTGAGTCCATGCGTCTAATGTTGTAGATGGGTGGGTGTTTGCGGCATCTGACCATGGCGTTGTCAGGATACTGAGCACGATGTACAAGATGTAAAGGAGAGAAGCGACGGTGCAAAACGGATGGTGGATGACGATCGTTGTAGCCACGGGGTTTGCTCTGGCGGCCGGCGCGCAGAATAAAGATACGTTTACGCCCATGGCGCTCGACTCCGGCTTTGGCGCGATGGACATCACTCCTCCGGCGGTTGCTCCAGAGCAGATCATCCATCAGTTTGCGGCCAAGGAGAGCGAATTCCAACAGGCGCTGAACCACTATACCTACCGCCGCACCGCCAAAGTGCAAACCATTGACGACGATAACAAGGTCGATGGGGAGTACTACGAGGTTGACGACGTAACCTTCGACTCCACCGGCGCACGCAGTGAAAAGGTAGTCTTTGCGCCACAAAACACGCTCGAGCGCGTGATGATGTCTCCCTCTGACCTTCAAGACATCCAGCGCGGCTATCCGTTTGTGCTGACCGCGGAAGATATCGGGCAGTACGACGTGAAATTCGTGGGCCGGCAGAAGGTGGACGAGATCGATTGCTATGTGTTCGATGTGAGCCCCAAGGTGATCGAGAAGAAGAAGCGCTACCTGCTGGGCCGTATCTGGGTGGACACCACCGACTTGCAGATTGTCGTCACCAATGGCCGCATGGTTCCCGACGACACCCGCAAAGGGAGTGAAGACCTGCATCCTCCGTTCATGACCTGGCGGGCACAGGTGGACGGCCACTTCTGGTTCCCGGTTTACACCAAAGGCGAAGGGGTTCTTCACTTTTCAGCGCAAAACGGAGCCCTGTCCCAGGACGTGCATATGCGGGACACCGTCAAGTATTCCGATTACAAGCGGTTTGGCTCGACATTCAAGATCATCTATGAAGGCAAGGAAGTCGATCCGCAGGACAAGCAGCCCGATCCAAAGCCGAAACAGTGAAGTAAAGTTGTCAGTGATCAGTCTTCAGTGATCAGCTTCAAAACCGCAGCGACAGACAGCTAAGCCCGCCGTCCATCTTCTGAAACTCGGACATTTCGAGGACCAGCGGACTGAATCCATGTGCTCGGAGCTCGGCTGTGAACCTCGGAAAGCCGGCAGCCACCAAGACATGGCCGTTCACGCGAACGCAATTGGCTGCGTAGCTTTCTTCCTCTGAAACACGGATGATGTCGAAGTCTTGAAACTGGCTGTTTTCCGCCATCTCTTCCATCACAACCAGAGTGTTCTCCCCAATGTACGAAATGCCGCTCTTGAGATGGAGAACGCTGGTCATGGGCCGGACGTCGATGGTGGAAGATTCATAGCCGAAGCTGGCCAGGAGGCGGGCCAGTTGCCGCGCGCCTTCCTCGTTGGTGCGATGCGAAAGGCCGATGAAGAAATGGTCTTCCGCCTCGCAGATGTCCCCACCATCGACGGTTCCCGGGGCTTCAATGGTCAACGGTTCCGGGAAGAAATCGAGGATCGCATCGCGAATCGCATCAACTTCGCCTTCGCGGCTCTCCGCTCCGGGTCGCGTCAGGACAGCCCCTCGAGCGGTGAGGATTGCCGTATCTTCAACAAAAGTCGAGTCGGGAAAGCCGAGGTCGGCGTTCAGTGTTGTGACCTCGAGCCCACACTCGACAAGCGCTTGGCAATACTGGCTGTGTTGCGCAAACACGCGCTCAAACGAAGGCGTTCCGAGAGAAACGGTAGTGAGCCCCTCGTCGAAGTTGGCTCCAGGAGTGCGTACGATGGCGTCCGTAAACAAGCGGCGATCCCTCTACTCGATGATTGCACACAGACGGATTCGCTCGTTCCTAATCACTAACCCCTAATCACTGTTTTTCAATAGAACAGGTACTTACGCCACCGATCATCCCCGCGCCCCAGCATTCGCATGATCTGACGGCTGGTGTGGAGGGAAAATGGACGTGGATCGCGCATCAGGTGCATGTCGTCGATCTCGTGCAACATGCGGTTGCCTTTGCGCCGGTTGCAGCCGTGGCAGCAGGCGACGAGATTCTCCCATGTGGAGTTGCCGCCACGCGACCGAGGAATGACGTGGTCCAGTGTGAGTTCGCTGGAGGGCAGCACAACGCCACAGTACTGACAGGAGTTCCGGTCCCGCAGCAGGATGTTTTTGCGCGAGAGGGCGCGAGTCTGGTGGGGGATGCGGCGGTATTCCAAAAGCCGGATGACCGAAGGCATGGCAATGCGGCTGCGCTGGGCATGGAGCGTCATCCCGTGCTCCTCCTCAGTGCGCGCAATGCCTTTGAGCACCAGCACCAGGGCGCGCCGCGCGCCACAAATGTTGATGGGCTCGTAGGATGCGTTGAGGACCAGGACCGGCATCTGCAGCATGTGGATGGGTTGGACTGCGGCGTAATCGCCGGCACAGGCCGCGGCCTTGGCGATGGACTTTTGCTTGCGTGCATGAATCATGGCTTTTCCCAGCGACATCCTTTAACCCCTCGTCAAAAAGATGGTTGGCCTTGCGATGAATAGATGCTTGCCTTCGTTGCTGCGGCCGGCGGGTTGCCGGAGAGTTCGATATGGTCCTGAGAGTCTACCTGGTTGGAGGTTTGGTTGAAGTCGTAAACGCGGCGCGCTCTCGCCAATGTAGCAACCCAAACGGAGCCTGCTCCGGCTCGAAGCAGGACCTGTGCGGCCGCGCGCATGGTTGCGCCGGTGGTGAATATGTCGTCTATGAGCAAAATGTCTTTGGAATCAATGGCGGACGGATCAGAGACCGTGAATGCTCCACGGACATTCATGCGGCGACCATGCAAGGTGAGGCCAGCCTGGCTATCGGTGGAGCGGTGGCGCATCAAAGCGCTATTCGCCAACGTAAGCTCCCAATGCGGATGGGACTTGCGCAGGAAGCCGAGCGCGTATTCGGCCAATGCGCGGGCCTGGTTGAATCCCCGTTGCGCATACTTCGCCCGGTGGAGCGGGATGGGAATCACCAGCATTTCAGCAGGCGCTTCACCGGCTAGCTGGGCGATAGCCTGGGCAAGCATCCGACCCAGTTCTCTGGCGGCGGGATGCAGCCGGTCGTACTTCAGCGCATGGATGGCTGCCTTCATCCGATCCTGATAGAGCCCATAGGAAACCGCGCGGACATAGTCAGGCGGAGCGAGGCGGCAGGCCCTGCAAAGTGAAGCACTCGCGAGGTTTGCGTCGAATATGGGAACGTCCAAGGTGTCGCCGCAGCGAGCGCAGGCTGAACTGGTTTCGAATGGGAATTCGGCCCAGCACGAAGCGCAAATTGGCACATGGGAAAGCTGCGGCAGCGGGGAGCCGCAAAGAGTACAGGAGGCAGGAAGAAGGGCGCAACTCAAGGCGTCCATGGGACTTCGGAGCACGCGAGCCACGGCGCGCCAACGCGAAATCTCCGATGGTGGAACGTCGAACGTCAGTGAACCGGAGTCCCTGCGGAAGACGCACCTCACTTGAAGGTGGCGGGGCTGGTGGCGCGCCACCTTGGCGACAGTATACCCGGACAAGGTGATACTTGCCATGACAATTCACAGAGACAGTTCTTAGTTCATGGTTCTCAGTTCACGGTTGTCCGTTTTGGGATCCGAGGCGATTGGCTAGCGTTGCGGCCCCGCTGACTGCGACTGCTCGGCGGTCGCTCTAGGCATCTCTATCGGCTTTATGCTGTGCTTCTAGATCGGCGTCGGCATAACGCACGCCATCCTTCAGCTTTCCAACCGCTGTTTCAACCTTGCCTTTGACCTGTTGAACGGCACCTTCAACCTGAGTCTTTGTGTCTCCGGTCAAATTCCCGATATGGCTCTTTGTGCTTCCGACCACTTGGTCGATCGCGCCTTTTACTCGTTGCTTATCCATGGTTACACGCTCCTGACCTTCAGTTACTCACTTGGCCTTGTCGGGCCGCTGTACCGAATCGAACATTCGATTCTGTGGGATTGCTCCACGCCTTCCAGGCGTTAGAACTGCAAATTAGCCCCCTCATTTTTCCGTAGACTTGAGCGGATTCGGAGTGTGACGGCGGATTGAGGCAGTCTTCACCCTCTCGAACGCCGCCTGCATCTCATCGAGTTCCTGATCGGTCAGTCGCTCGATATCGATCAGTTGATTGCGAGCGCTATCCATGGCTCGAATCAGCTCATTCAGCTTCAGGTTGATGGCTCGGGCGTCGCGGTTTTGCGTGCTCTGGACGAGAATAACCATGAGGAACGTGATCAGGGTTGTTGCCGTGCTGATGACTTGCGCCCAGCGGTCGGAGAAATGGAAGATGGGTCCGCTTGCGGCCCAAATCGCGATCACCAGGCCCGCAGCCACAAAG
>Ga0302140_10001047_pt1 | contig 36100 bp, 28 predicted proteins | sample I_Bog_E1_1_FD_202095 | JGI IMG/M metagenome (GOLD analysis project Ga0302140, IMG submission 202095) | Peat permafrost microbial communities from Stordalen Mire near Abisko, Sweden - I_Bog_E1_1 | ecosystem: Environmental > Terrestrial > Soil > Wetlands > Peat | place: Sweden: Abisko, Stordalen... | reverse complement strand
GCGCGGAGGAACGAAAACAGGTATTTGCTTATACTGCCAAAAAAGTTGCAGGCCGGGTTGGGCTGGTTGCAGGTATTGCCGGCAACAATACGCTTGACGTTGTTGACCAGGTAAAAACGTTCGACACAAGGGGCTACGATGCCATTCTGTCGGCCAGTCCGCAATATAATAAACCAACACAAGAAGGTATTTACCAGCACTATAAAGCAATTGCTGGAGCGGCCACATTGCCGGTTATTTTGTATAATGTACCAAGCCGCACGGGCAGCAACATAAGTGCGGAAACTACGGTAAGACTGGCCCGCGACTTTAAAAACATTATTGGAATTAAAGAAGCAAGCGGCAATTTCGACCAGATGAACCAGATCATGCGGGATAAGCCGGCGGAGTTTTTGATGATATCCGGCGATGACCCGATTACCCTGCCGATGATAGCGCTGGGCGCCGCGGGCGTGATATCAGTTGTGGGCAACGTGTTGCCGGATAAAACATCCGAAATGACACGACTGTGCCTGGCGGGGGATTATAAATCGGCACAAAAGATACACACACAATTGATTGATTTTACACGGCTGATGTTTTTAGAAGGGAGCCCCGCCGGTGCGAAAACCGCACTGATGCATTTGGGCATTTGCGGCGACACCCTGCGCCTGCCATTGGTACAAGTGAGCAACAATACGGCTGATAAGATCACTACTGAAACGGAGAAATTATCCAATAAAAAACCCGCCGCTTTGTAGGCGACGGGCTTTTCCGAAATTCTTTAAAGATTAATTTCCCCTCAGATTTAACCTTTGTTTTTCGCCTCCTGCACTTCCAAACGGATCGCCTGGGCTAAATTTTTTAAATCCTGCATCCCTTTACGAACGCGTGTCCCTGCCGCGCTGTTTCCTTTGTTGTAAAACTTGTCAGCGTCAGCTTCCAACGACGCTACTAATTCCTTTACTTCAGTAAATTTTTTCATTTCAGTTACTCCTTTTAAAATATGAGGTTTATTGTTTTGTTAAGCTAATCTAAATTGTTTTTTCTGAATTAAAAATTTTTCATGCATAAAAATAATGCCTTTAAAGCGCTTTTTTTTAACATTTGAGCGCTGCACTACATATTAACATATATTAAATAATATCACATATCAGCAATACCGGCGTAAATATCATAAGTTCCGTGTCCTGAAATGATAATACTAAAAAATAAATTAGCCTTTAATTAAAATACCGGTTACCGAAGTAAAAAAATGTGTTTCAGGCGTTTGACGATAGTATCATATCATAAAGCTTATACAAGCGAATACTTAAACCACGTGAGCTATAATATTTCGGGATAATAACGATGTGTTTTGATGATCAACTCGCCAAATAAGGTATTAGCCCAGGCAAACCACTTGCGTGTAAAGTCGGCCGGGTTGTTTTTATTGAACGATTCGTGCATAAAACCCGTGCCGGCATGCGTGGTTTTAAGCCAGTGAAGGCATTTTGCCACCTCGGCCTTACTGGTTGAGGTAAGCGCACGGATGATAATGCCCATCGGCCAGATATAATCCATACCCACGTGGGGCCCGCCGATGCCTTCGGCCGCAGTCCCCTTGAAGAAATAAGGATTGGTATCGCTTAAAACCATCTGGCGGGTATTTTGATAAAGAGGATCGCTGGCCGGCAAGGCACCCAGGTAGGGCAATGCCAGCAGGCTAGGCACGTTGGCATCGTCCATAAACGATTGGTTGCCGAAGCCATCCACCTCGTAGGCCAGCACATCGCCGAACACGGGGTGATGTTTGGTGGCATATTTTTGCAGCGCGGCGTGTACCTCATTCGATAGCGCTTCGCAGTCCGAAGCGGTTTGAGCATCCCTTCCGATCACCCTGAACATCTCCCCCATTTGCATCAAACTTGTCTTCGCAAAATAGTTTGATGGGACCAGGAAAGGGTAAATCGTCGCATCATCTGATGGCCTGAATATGGAACAGATCAACCCGACAGGCTTAACCGGGTTGCCGTAGCCGCCGTTTGGAGCGGTATCACTGGCTACTTCTGTTTTCCGCTGAAAATGATACGGGCCCTGTCCGTTCTTTCGCTGTTGCTCGCGGAAGGTCGCCAGGATCAGCTTGCCCGCCTTTTGCCAGTTCTCGTCAAAAAAGCTGCTGTCGCCGCTGGTTTTCCAGTAGTTATAAGCTAAGCGGATAGGGTAACACAACGAATCCACCTCCCACTTGCGTTCGTGCAGTTCGGGCTTCATGGTGGTATCGTCGCTGTCCCACTCGCTGCCGGTTGGCCCGGAGTTAAAGGCGTTGGCATAGGGATCTATTAAAACACAGGCAGCCTGGCGGTTCAGCACGCCTTTTATCAACTGTTTCAACTCAGCGTCTTTATTGATCAAAGGCAAATACGGCCAAACCTGCGCCGATGAATCGCGCATCCACATGGCGTTGATATCGCCGGTGATGACAAAAGTATCGGGCCTGCCATCCTTCACCGAATAATTTACTGTGGTATCCAGCGTGTTGGGGTAGCAATTCTCAAACATCCAGGCCAGCTCCGGGTCTTTGATCGCAGCCTTTACCCGCTGAATGGTTTCCTCAACGGCTTTACTGGTAAACTTGCGAGCCGATGGTGCCGGTCGGTGGCTTTCATATGTATTTAAGGGTGACCAGTTAGGCCTGAGCCCAAGGCCGATGCCGGCTGTGGTTACTCCGTTTATTTTAATAAAATCGCGGCGGGTTAGCATGGAAGTTGAATTGGTGTGGCGTAAAAATAGAAAATCGCTCGGATTAGCTATGTACCGCAATATCTATTTTAAATAAGGTTTTCATTTTTTGCTTATTGCAGATTAAATTTACCAATCTGGCCAATACTTATCCAGCCAACTCGTACCTGAAATAATATCAGGCGCATAGGTTTTCAAAGCAGATGCAATTTTTTTTACAATGACCGCTGCCTCTATTTCATCGAAATGGTTGACCATACTCCTTGAAAAATCTCTGCTCATTGACTCCAAATAAATCCGCAAGCTAAAAAAGTCTGTTATGTCCGAATAAGGTATCCGCGTAATTGATGCTCCAAATGTATATTTAATATCCTCATATACCTTTGCCTTGGTATAGCTGATTCGAACCTCCCTTTTTCTTTCAGGATCGGAGTATTTAATTTCAGCTCCTTCAATAAATGGCTTATCGTGCAAAACCTTAAACACTGGCTTGTAACCCAATTCTTCCAAAAAGCTAAACTCTTTTCTAATGAGTTCTTTTACTATATCTATGTTATTTCCCTCCACTATAAATTCTTTTTGAAAGAAATGTCATGATGGTTACTGATACTGCACCAATGAGACTGCATAAAATTAATAAAGCCTCCCGAATTACCGAAAGGCTTCCAATATTTACTATGGGAAAGCGACTGAGATTTATGCGACTACCAGTTTATTCTCCTTATAATATCCCGCCTTCAACTTTTCACCCATCTTAGCAAAAGCATCCAAGGTTTTCTGCACATCATCCAGGCTGTGCGAAGCGGTTGGGATGATCCTCAGCATGATCAATCCTTTTGGTATAACCGGGTAAAGCACAATTGAACAGAAAATGCCATAAGTCTCGCGAAGGTCGCGGGTTAAGGCGGTAGCTTCGTAAAGGTCGCCCTCCAAAAATACCGGGGTAACCATTGTATTGGTACTGTTGATATTGAAACCAAGTTCTTTCAGTCCTTTTTGCAGTGCATTGGCAATATCCCAAAGTTTGGAGCGTAATTCCGGCTGTGTTTTTAGCATCTCGAAACGCTTTTTAGCGCCGATCACCATCGGCATCGGCAATGCCTTGGCAAAGGTTTGCGACCGCATATTATAGCGCAAGAAGTCGATAATATCTTTTTTGGCGGCCACAAACGCACCAATACCTGCCATGGATTTGGCGAAGGTGGAGAAATATACATCTATGTCGTCCATAGCGTCCTGCGCTTCGTGCGTACCGGCGCCGGTTTTGCCCATGGTACCGAATCCGTGGGCGTCATCCACCAAAATGCGGAAAGTGTATTTATCTTTTAGTGCGCAAATCTCTTTTAATTTACCCTGCGCGCCCGACATACCGAAAACCCCTTCGGTGATCAGCAATATGCCGCCACCGGTTTGTTCGGCCAGCCGGGTCGCGTTTTTCAGTTGCTTTTCGCAGCTCTCCAGGTCGTTATGTTGATAGACAAAACGTTTACCCATGTGCAGCCTCACGCCGTCGATAATACAGGCGTGTGATTCGGCATCATAAACGATTACGTCATTCCGGTCAACCAATGCATCGATGATCGATACCATCCCCTGGTAACCGTAGTTCAGCAAAAATGCTGATTCCTGTCCCACAAATGTGGCCAGGCCCTGCTCTAGTTCCTCGTGATGTATGGTATTGCCCGACATCATCCTGGCGCCCATCGGGTAAGCCATGCCATAATCGGCAGCGGCCTTTGCATCGGCTTCCCGTACGTCGGGGTGATTAGCTAAACCCAGGTAATTATTCAGGCTCCAAACGATATGTTCCTTGCCGTTAAATTGCATGTGGGGACCTATCTCACCTTCCAGCTTTGGAAAGGAGAAATAGCCATGCGACCATTTTTGATGCTGCCCCAGCGGGCCGCCCATGTTTTTCGAAATTTTATCAAACAGATCCAAACCGATTCAATTAAACTCCAAATATACGCATTAAGCCCCGCACGGGCAATCGTTATTACTTTTTATAATAGGCTATAAAGAAGTCAGGAAAGTCGGAAAAGTCCGAAAGTCCGAAAGAAGAAATCGCAGTCGCGCCTCCTATAGGTTGTTAAAATGAAAAGCCCGGCAGAACGCTATCAACACTGATATCTTCCGCCGGGCTTTGATCTTTTTGTCTTCCGGACTTTCGGACTTTTCCGACTTTCGGACTATTTAATCCACCTGGTCGTGCAGAAAGGAATTATTGCTTCTGATCTCTGTTTTTCCGTCTTCGTCCTCCAATAAGGAGAACCTGGAAACCTGGCTTTCATTTGATGCCGGCGTTTGCTGCAAGGCTATTTCCTTGCGCTTGTAGGCCGGCACATTTTCCATTTCCTGCAGGTTGCCGTTGCGCAGTTTCATGCTCAGGTCTTTCAGGCGCATAATGCGCTCACGCGATTTGCGCAGCTGCTCTTCAATAGATTCATCTGTTTTATGATCGTCCGCCCCAACAATAACTTCCGGCTCGGGTTCAGGCATCTTTTGTTCCTTAACAGGTTCAACGTCTGCAACCGGCTCAACAATCTTGAAGGTCATTTCAGGGAGGTCGGCCGGCTCACTTTCAGCAGCAACCGGCTCTTCGGTTACCCAATTGTGTTTAATCACGGGCGGTTCTTCGGTCCTGGTTGCAAACAAATCAAACAAGCCGGTTTGTTTTTGATCTTCTTTTACCTTTGGTTCCGCTTTCGACTTTAAGTAAGGTGCTGCAGTTGGCTCTGTATTTACCGGTGTTATAAATTCATTTACGGGTTTTACCGTGTGGGGAACGGCCGGGTCAAGGATCGAAATGATCTTCTTCTCGCCTTCTTTTTTCTGGCGCTCGTCCTCTGTCTGGAAACCTGTTGCAATAATGGTCACGCAAAGCTTATCGCCCAGGTTCTCGTCAATACAATTTCCCCAGATGACGTCGGCAGCCAAACCGGCTTCTTCCTGTATGTAATCGGTGATCACGGTAACCTCGTCCATGGTTACTTCTTTAACCCCTGAACTGATATTCAACAAAATATATCTCGCCCCTTCTATCTCGTTATCTTTCAGCAACGGCGACGATAATGCACCTTCCACTGCCTTTGATGCGCGGTTTTCTCCTTCTGCGGAGCAGCTGCCCATTATGGCAACGCCGCTGTCTTTCATCACGGTGCGCACATCTTTAAAATCCACGTTAACATAGCCGGGCAGTGTAATAATTTCAGCTATCCCCTTGGCCGCCGTGGTTAATATATTATCAGCCTGCGCAAATGCCGATCCCAAGGTAAGGTTACCGAATATTTGACGCAACCTGTCATTTGAAATAACCAGGAAGGAGTCGACATTCTTTTTAAGTTCTTCCATGCCTTCATCCGCCTGCAATTTCCGGCGTTTTCCCTCAAATGCGAACGGGGTTGTAACTATACCCACCGTTAAAATATCCATTTCACGGGCAGCTTTGGCGATGATCGGGCTCGCGCCGGTACCGGTGCCGCCACCCATACCCGCTGTTATAAACAGCATTTTGGTATTGGAGCCCAGCATCTGTTTGATGTCATCAATATTTTCGATCGCCGAATTTTTGCCAACTTCAGGTATCGAACCTGCACCCATTCCTTCGGTAAGGCTTGCGCCCAGCTGAACTTTATTGGGGATAGGGCTCAATTCCAAAGCTTGTGCGTCGGTATTACAAACAATAAAATCCACACCGGTAATTCCCTGCCTGTACATGTGGTTTACGGCATTGCCACCGCCGCCGCCTACACCAATAACCTTGATGATGGACGACTTTTCTTTTAACATCTCAAACTTCATAATCCTTGTTTTTCAGTTGAATACGATTGATGAATAATCGGATTTACGTAATGTAATAATAAGCGTTTTTAAACATCAGTTCTCCACATTTGTCAATATGTGGAAAGAATGGACTCATGTGCATAACTCCGAAATTATTTCAAAAAGTCCTCATCCTTGATGTCATCTTTTATAAACTTTTTACTGCTTTCCAGTATTTTGCTGAACAAACCAGCCTTCTTTTCTTCGGGATATTTGGCCTTTGCCGGCTTCACCTCGGCCGTTGCGGGGGCGCTTTCGTTGTACTCCATTTTTTGTATGCCTTTTATCAGTAAGCCGATACCGGTTGCGTACATGGGGCTCTGCATATCTTCATACACATTTTTGGGTAATACTTCGTTTTTTGCCAAATGCTCGGTCGGGAAGCCTATGCGGCAATCCAACCCGGTTACATATTCAACCAGTTGGGCTAAGTGCTTCAATTGCGCCCCCCCACCGGTAATAACGATGCCTGCTATAAGTTTCTTTTCGTAACCGGAAGATTTGATCTCGTAGTACACATGCTCTATGATCTCCTCCATCCGCGCCTGAATAACGAAAGCCAGGTTTTTTACCGATATTTCCTTTGGTTCGCGTCCGCGAAGTCCAGGAACACACACGATCTCGTTTTCCTTGTTTTCGTCGGCCAGTGCCGAGCCAAACCTGATCTTTAATTGCTCGGCAATGTTCCGCATTACCGAACAGCCCTCCCTGATATCTTCAGTAATGCTATTACCGCCGAACGGGATCACCGCAGTATGCCTGATGATACCTTCATGAAAGATCGCCACATCGGTAGTACCGCCGCCGATATCCACCAAAACAACGCCGGCCTCTTTTTCTTCATCGCTCAACACCGCTTCTGATGATGCCAAAGGCTCCAATATCAGCTCCTGGCTTTCCAGGCCGGTTTTATTAACGCATTTCACAATATTTTTTATCGCCGTTACCTGGCCGGATATAATATGGAAATTAGCTTCCAGCCGCACGCCCGCCATGCCGATCGGGTCCTTTATGCCGGGTTCGCCGTCAACCGTAAACTCCTGCGGCAGCACATGGATGATCTCTTCGCCCGGCGGCATTACCAGGTTGTACATGTCCTCAATTAACTTTTCAATATCCCGGCGGGAAATTTCGGATTGGGTGTCTTTCCGGGTGATCAGTCCGCGATGCTGAAGGCTTTTGATATGCTGCCCTGCAATGCCCACGTTCACCACCCGTATCTCTACGTTTGACTGTGCGCCGGCAATTTCAACCGCCTGTGCTATTCCCTGCACCGTTTTGTCGATGTTTGAAACCATTCCGCGGGTTACACCTGCCGACTCGGCTTTACCTAGTCCCAGCACTTCTATCTTCCCGTTTTTGCTCCTGCGACCAACAATAGCACATATTTTGGTAGTTCCGATATCCAATCCTACTACGATTGGCGAACTTTTTTCGAGAGTTGAGGTTTTGTCCATATTACTGCGTGATTAGAGATGTGTCCTTTATTGCTTTTGTGGAATCGCTTGCAGGTTTTTTTGACTGCAGCGAATCCGTTTTAATATTTTCATTTTTTACGCCAACAACCTGGTTGGCATATTTAATATTGATCACTTTATAGGCATTCCACCCTACCTGCGGGATGGCCTTCTTATAAAAAACCAGCAGGTTATGAAACTTTGTATCAAGCGAATCGGCATTGCCTAATAATATCCGGTTATTGCCTACACGCGGCACCAATTCAATTTCATGGTCTTTATTGATATATATCTGCGCTATCTGCGCACCCCAAAGCGAGTCCCGGCGGATATAATCAGCCGTTTTAAAAAGTTCCGTTGCGATCTCGGTATGCAGCGTGTCCACATGGTTGGCAAACAGCTCGTCGATAAAGCCGTTGGCTACCGGCACTCTCGCCGTGAAGTTGGCCGATAGTGGTATTTTCAATCCATGCTGGTCCACATAAAAATCCTGGTCAAAGCGATTGATAATGCGCAGAATGGGTTGCCGCTGGCTGATCTCCACATTGATAATCCCGTCCATATCTGTGTATACAGTAGCTGATTCGACAAAAGGATTTGCCTTCAGCTTTGCCTCCAGGTCGTGGATGTTGATATTCTCCACGCGCCGGCCGATCAGTGCATGGCTTGAGATCCCCAAAATATTGTCAACTTCCTGTTTGTCAATAAAATATTGGCCGCCAGGGATATATATTTTCACATCCTTGCATACCACCTCCGACTTTTTAACCTCGATAAAACTCATCAGCACAACCAGCCCACCCAGGCAAATCGCCCAGGCAAAACCTATTAGCAGGTACCGCCATATCCTTTTCTTAAACATCTTCCAAAGCGTGTTGTAAAGGTTGGACCAATTGGTCAATATCGCCTGCGCCTACTGTTAAAAGTAACTCAGGTTTTTCGTTTTTTATGATCCCGACCGCTTCTTGTTTTCCACATTTGCGCTTATTCAACAATTTCATCCGTTCCAATATCATTTCGGAACGCACGCCTTCAATGGGCAGTTCGCGGGCTGGATAAATATCCAGCATGATCAGCTCGTCAACCAGGTCGAGCGCTTCAGCGAAACCATCGGCAAAATCGCGGGTGCGCGTGTATAAATGCGGTTGAAATATCGCCGTCAGTTTTTTATCCGGGTATAGCCGATTGATAGAATGGATGCAAGCCTTTAATTCCTCCGGGTGATGTGCATAATCGTCGATATAGATATGCCTGTCATTCTTTACGATGTATTCAAACCGCCGTTTTACCCCTTTGAACTCACCAAGGGCACTCTTAATGGCATCAGGCGCAACGTCCACCAATAACGCTGCTTCAATTGCTGCAACCGCATTTTCTACATTATGAGTACCGGGGATACCCAGTTTAATATCACTTATGGTAACTTTTCCATTGTTAAAATCGAAGTAAAAATCTCCGTTGTCGACGCGGATATTTGAACCACTCGCATCAGCTTCTGCCTCAACGGCATAGGTGAACCCCGTTTCGAGCGGCAGACCTTTTTTGTGGATAAGTTTTCCGCCTGGTTTTATCTGCGAAGCAAACAACTTAAACGATTCGGTTAAATGGCTATGGTCGCCATAAATATCCAGGTGGTCGGCATCCATCGACGTAATGATCGCGATGTCCGGATGAAGCGTTAAAAACGACCGGTCGTACTCATCTGCTTCAACTACAACAATATTGTTTTTACCATACAAAACATTGGTGTGATAATTGGTGGATATCCCACCCAGGAAAGCCGAGCAATCCTTCCCCGAGTATTTAAGGATATGAGCAATCATCGTGGAAGTTGTAGTTTTTCCATGGGTCCCTGCTACCGCGATGGCATACATTCCCCTGCTGATAATTCCCAATACCTGCGAGCGTTTAAATAATTCGAAACCACTATCCTTAAAGAAGTTCAAAATATTGGAATCTTTTGGGACAGCGGGTGTATAAATGATCAACGTACGTTCATCCAGATTGTGAAAACTTGCCGGAACAAAGGCCTCACTATCATCAAAAATCACTGGAATACCCTCCTGTTGCAGTTCCCGGGTTAGTTCAGTGGATGTCTTATCATATCCGCATACAACACAGCCCAGGTGATGGAAATACCGCGCCAGGCCGCTCATGCCAATGCCGCCAATCCCTATCAAATAAACCCGTTGTATATTTTTTAACTCCATATTATTGACACTAATTATCTCGAATTAGATCGAATTACACGAATTGTGTCTGATCGTTTTCCGCTATTTACTCCTCTTCTTCTTACCATGAACTACGAACTATGAACCATTAGCTATTTTCATCACTTCCTTAGCAATCACCTCATCCGCATCCGGCAGCGCCAGTTTCGATATGTTGTCTCCCAGTATCTTTTTTTCCGCATTGTCATTCAGCAGTTCCAGGGCTTTGTCAATCAACTTTGCTTCCGCATCCCTGTCGGCAATAAATGCAGCTGCATGCTCCTGTACAAGGGCCAGCGCGTTTTTGGTTTGGTGGTCCTCTGCCACATTAGGCGAGGGCACCAGGATCACGGGCTTTTTTACCGCGCACAACTCTGCAATGCTGCCCGCGCCTGCACGCGAGATAATAATATCAGCCGCTGCGTACGCCAGGTCCATCCGGTTTAAAAATTCCACAATCCGGATATCCTCATGGTAATTTTCGCCGAGCTTTTCTATAATATCCTTGTAATAAAACTTCCCTGTTTGCCAAATCAGCTGTACATCCGCTTCAATGATCTTGTCCAACCCAGCCATAACGCTGTTATTCAGCGTCCGCGCGCCCAGGCTGCCGCCAATTACCAGTATCGTCTTTTTAAATGCAGATAACTTGAATAGTTCCAGCGCCTGCATGTGTTTTCCGGCTATGCTAATCGAATCCCTGCGGACGGGATTACCCGTTTTGATGATCTTTTCAGCCGGAAAGAACTTTTCCATTCCATCAAATGCTACACATATTTTTTTTGCCTTTTTGCCCAGCCATTTATTAGTGATGCCTGCGTACGAGTTCTGCTCCTGTATCAAATACGGTATGCCCTTAAGCGACGCGGCGTATAAAATCGGCCCCGATGCATAACCGCCAACACCTACCACTGCATTGGGTTTAAAATCTTTAATTATTTTTATCGCCTTTCGCACACTCGATACCAATTTTACCGGAAACGCCAGGTTTTTCGCAATCGAACCACGCTGTATACCCTGTATATCCAAGCCCATAATTTCATAGCCTGCGGCGGGTACTTTTTCCATCTCCATGCGGCCAATAGCGCCAACAAATAATATTTCGGTGGACGGATCAATCTTTTTCAGCGCATTGGCAATGGCAATGGCCGGGAAGATATGCCCCCCTGTACCTCCGCCGCTGATAATGATCCGTACCCCCCCCGCCCCCTGAAGGGGGAGCTTTTGATTGGGTAAATTTGTGCTACGCTGCGCCATTTTACTATTCTACTCGATCTTTACTCTATTTAATATCCAAGTCCCTGAATCCATCAATCGTTCCTCCTTTAGGGGGTTAGGGGGTCAAATACCTATTTCCGCCAATCGTTCCCCCTTTAGGGGGTTAGGGGCTTAAATACCAGCGCCCGCTAATCGTTCCCCCTTTAGGGGGTTAGGGGGTACCTCCCTTATCTCACCCACAATAACCTTTTTTGGCTCCTCAATATCCCGGCTTACCGAAAGAATGATGCCGAACGCCACGCTGGTAAACAGGATCGATGTTCCGCCCATACTCACCAGCGGTAATGGAATCCCGGTTACCGGCCCCAGGCCTACAGCGACCGCCATATTGGCAAAAGCCTGGATAGTTAAGCTGAAACTTAAGCCGGCGGCCAGTAGTGCACCAAATGCTTTCGGCGCCTTGGTTACTATTTTGATACACCTGTATAGTAAAAACAAATAAATACCTATTAAAACAATGCCGCCCACTATGCCGTATTCTTCCACTATAATGGCATAAATCTCATCCGAGTAGGCTTCCGGCAGGTAGTTGATCTCGTCGCTCCGGCCTACGCCCTTTCCGAAAATGCCGCCGGTGGCGATTGCTATTTTGGCATGATCGCTCTGGAATGATTTATCGGGGTTAGCGGCCTCAGGATGCATAAACGCGTGTACCCTTGACTCATAAGTTTTATGGCGGGGACCTAAAAAAACCACGCCCGCAAGCAATAAGCCACCCGCCAGGCAGGTAACTGTAATTTGTTTAATACTGATACGGCCGATGATCAGCAGTAAAATACTAACACCAAAAAGCATTAGCGCTGTAGAAAGGTTTGCCAGTGCGATGAGGATAAACACCACGCAAACAGCACCCATAATGGGTATGAACGATTGCTTTACATTTTTGATATTTTCCTGTTTCAGTGATAGTGTACGTGCCAGGTAGGTAATAAGGGCCAGCTTAGCTAAATCGGACGTTTGGAAACTCAACCCGGTTCCGGGAATAGCTATCCACCGGCTTGCGTCATTAACATGGCTGCCAAAAACCAGTGTATAAACCAGCAAGGGCAGCGTTACGATCATCAGCAGTTTTGAAATACCGCGGTAATAACGATAATCGAGTTTGTGCGAAATATACATCAGCGCAATACCGCCCACGATCATGGCAAAGTGCTTCATCAATATCGATTCGGCGCCCACGCCTCTTTTATAGGCCAGCGTACCGATGGCACTATAAACAGCCAGCAGGGAGATCACCGAAAGCAATATCACAATCAGCCAAATCCAGCGGTCGCCTTTTGTATTATTTAATATTCTATGCATTTTGGTTCATAGTTCATGGTTAATAGTTCATGGCCGGAAGCATTTTCCTTCTTCCCATCATTACATTTCAAATCTTCAAATCCTAACATTATCAAATCTTCAAATCATCCGCATCCCGCACGCGCGGGACATATCCGCACATCACTACAATTCCTTAACCGCATGTTTAAACTGGTTACCGCGATCTTCGTAGTTCTTAAACAGGTCGAAACTTGCACAAGCCGGCGACAGCAGCACGGTATCGCCTTTTTCGGCAAGATGATATGACACCTGGGCAGCCTCCTCGGCCGAGTAGGTGTTTACAATTACGTCCACATCATTTTCAAAAGCGTCGTGTATCCGCTTATTGTCCTTGCCCAGGCAAACAATGGCTTTTACTTTTTGCCTCACCAGGTCCCTCAGCATCGAATAGTCGTTACCCTTGTCAACGCCGCCAAGTATCAGGATCACGTCGCTGGTCATGCTTTCCAAAGCGTACCACGTGGAATTGACATTGGTGGCCTTTGAATCATTGATAAAGCTAATGCCGGATATTTTGCCGACAGACTCGAGCCTGTGCTCGATGTTTTTGAAATTGCTCATACTTTCCCTCATCAAAGGGTTGCGCAGTTCAAGTACTTTGGCTACAATACCCGATGCCATCGAGTTGTAAATGTTGTGCTTGCCTTGCAGGGCTAATTCTGATATCGACATTTGAAAATGTTGTTGGTGAACGTTAATAATGATATTGTCGTGGTTGAGATAGGCGCCGGGTTCCACTTCTTTCTGAATCGAAAAGGGCAATAGCTGCGCTTCAAAATTGCGTTCAGCCATTCCTTTGATCGTTTCAGGATCGTCGGCGCAGTAAATCAAATAATCGTTAGCTGTTTGATTTTGCGTGATGCGGAACTTTGACGCCGCATAGTTTTCGAATTTGTAATCGTAACGGTCCAGATGGTCCGGCGTAATATTTAACAGTACCGCTATGTCGGTTTTAAACCGGTACATATCGTCCAGCATAAAGCTGCTCAGTTCCAGCACATAGGTATCGAATTGCTCGGTTGCTACCTGGTAGGCAAAGCTATTGCCGATATTTCCGGCAAGGCCAACATTTAATCCCGCATTCTTCAGGATATGATAGGTTAAACTGGTTGTGGTGGTTTTGCCGTTTGAACCGGTTATACCCACAATTTTTGCATCCGTATATCGTCCTGCAAATTCGATCTCCGAAATCACCGGGATTTGTTTTTCCCGAAGTTTTTTAATGATCGGCGCCTTTTCGGGTATGCCCGGGCTTTTTATTACTTCAACCGCTGAAAGGATAATCTCTTCGGTATGTTTATTCTCCTCAAACCGGATACTCCAATCGCTTAGTTGTTTTTTGTACTTTTCGGCAATAGCCCCAAAATCCGAAACAAAAACATCATAACCCTGCTGTTGGGCAAGGTATGCCGCTCCCACCCCGCTTTCGCCGGCGCCAAGAATGACTATGTTTTTGTTTATTTCCACCGATTTTTAGTTCGTCTTTATATTCTTTATTCCTAATCTCTAGTCTCTAATCGCCAATCTCTATCTCAGCTTCAATGTTATTATCGTCACTATGGCCAGCAATATCCCGATGATCCAAAACCGGGTTACGATCTTCGCCTCGTGAAAGCCTTTTTTTTGATAGTGGTGATGCAGCGGCGCCATTAAAAACACCCGCCGTCCGGTACCTGTCCGTCTCCTTGTGAACTTGAACCACGATACCTGGATGATTACCGATAGATTTTCGACAACGAAAACGCCGCATAACAAGGGCAGGATCAACTCCTTGCGGATCATGATCGCGAATACTGCGATGATGCCCCCGATGGCCAGGCTGCCGGTATCGCCCATAAAAACCTGTGCGGGGTAGGAGTTATACCATAAAAAGCCGACACAAGCCCCCACAAACGCCCCCGCAAAAACCACCATTTCCCCTGAATTCGGGATGTACATTATGTTGAGGTAATCGGCAGTTATGATGTTGCTTGATACATATGCCAGTATAGCAAGTGTTATTCCGATAATCGCTGAAGTGCCTGTCGCCAGGCCATCGATCCCGTCAGTGATATTGGCGCCGTTAGAAATGAACGTGATAATGACGATCACGAAAAACATAAAAACGATGAGCGCGTATTGGGTTGAATCTTTACCAAGAAATTTGATCACCTTGCCATAGTCGAACTCATTATTTTTGTAAAAGGGTATTGTTGTCTTGGTTGAGTGCACCTGCTGGGTATAAACCGGCTTGTTGTCGTGCATGTGGAAGTTGACCGGTGCATCGATAGTTACCGGCAGCTTAACTTCCTGCTGGATGATGATATCCCGGTCGGAATACATAGTAAGGCCGATAAACAATGCAAGCCCTACCTGCCCCACAATTTTAAACCTGCCAGCCAGCCCCTCTTTATTCTTTTTGAAAACCTTGATGTAATCATCCAAAAAACCAATGCCGCCCAGCCACAAAGTGGTTACCAGCATCATGATGATATAGATATTGTCAAACTTAGCAAACAGAAGCGTCGGGATCAGGATTCCAAGTATGATGATGATACCGCCCATCGTCGGCGTTCCCTGCTTTTGCATCTGGCCTTCCAGTCCTAAATTGCGGACGGTTTCGCCAACCTGTTTAAACCGTAAATAATCGATCAGCCTCCGGCCAAAAACCGTTGTAACGATCAGCGAAGTTATTACAGCCATCGCCGTACGGAACGTGATATATAGAAATACCCTTCCGCCCGGAATGGTGTAATTTTTATTTAGCCAATTGAATAAGTAGTAAAACATATTAATGTGCGAATGTGCAGATATGCAGATGTGCAGATTTTTTGATTTGCACATTTCCGGATATCATTGCCGCTTATAATTTATTTTGTTGATGAAATAATTTTTCCTGGTACCCTTATAATAGCCTGAACATCGTCAAGTAAAGTTTGCTCAAATGGATAGTTTTCAGCGTGTTTACATAATTTCAACCAGTATTCGGTTTCTTCCGCTTCCTTGTAAGCAATCTTATATTTATGCTTAAAATCGTTTTTACTTTCTGCTCGCTGGGCCTCACAAATGTTAGCGCCAATGGAAGTGCAGCTTTTAAACAGTTGATTTGCCATATTAAACTTTCGCCGTGTTTCAAGCTGCTCGGTAAAGGCTATGATCTTTAACGAAAAGTTAAATGTCAGATCAACTATCAAATTCGGTCTATCACTCATACTTCAACATTCTATCATTTATCAATTCTTCTCATTCGCACATCCGCACATCCTCAAGCTAGTTCTTTGAAAATTTCATTCAACTCTTCCTTATCGTCGAAATGATGCTTAACGCCTTTTATTTCCTGGTAGTTCTCGTGACCTTTGCCTGCTACCAGTACAATATCCCCGGGCTGTGCCAGCATAACTGCTGTTTTTATCGCTTCCCGCCGGTCGACAATACTCAAAACGTGCCTCCGGAAGGCAGCATCGACGCCCCGCTCCATGTCTTTAATTATTTGGGCCGGATCTTCCGACCGTGGGTTATCCGATGTGAGGATCACTTTGTCGCTCCATTCACACGCAGTATGCGCCATAATGGGGCGTTTGGTTTTGTCGCGGTCGCCACCGCAGCCAATCACCGTGATCACTTTTTCGTTCCCCTTCCGGATGTTGTGGATGGTAGTTAGAATGTTTTCTACGGCATCGGGCGAATGCGCATAATCTACAATTCCAATAATCCTATTTGGTGCAACGATATAATCAAACCTCCCCCTGGCGCCGGTGAGTTTGCTCAGGCTGGTTAAAATCTTGGTTTTGTCCTGGTCCAGCAGCATAGCCGCAGAATACACTGCCAGGATGTTATAGGCGTTAAAGGTGCCTACCATTTTAAACCAAACTTCTTCGCCGTCAATCAGTAGCAGCATGCCTTCAAAACGGTTTTCAACTATCCGGGCCTTATAATCGGCCATACTTTTCAGCCCGTAAGTCTTTTTGTGCGCTTTGGTATTTTGAAGCATCACGTTCCCGTTCTTGTCATCGCAATTGGTCAATGCAAAAGCGTTGGCCGACAGGCCGTCAAAAAAGGCTTTTTTCGCCTTCAAATAACTATCGAAGGTTTTGTGGTAGTCCAAATGATCGTGCGTCAGGTTGGAGAATATACCTCCGGCAAAAGTTAAACCGGCAATACGATGCTGCGCAATGGCATGTGAGCTCACTTCCATAAAGCAATAATCACAGCCTTGTTCCACCATCAAACTCATAAACCGGTTCAACTCAACCGGGTCGGGTGTGGTATGCGTTGACGCATGAACCTCGCCATTTACCTGGTTTTCAACAGTGGAGAGGAGGCCGCATTTATAACCCAGATCGCGGAACAATTTATAAAGCAGCGTGGCAATAGTTGTTTTTCCATTGGTGCCCGTAACGCCAATCAATTTTAATTTAGCCGACGGATTATCGTAAAAATTGGCCGCAACAATACCTAAGGCCAAACTGGAGTCTGCCACCATTAAAAAATCCACCTCGCCGGTTACGTGTGCCGGCAGCACCTCGCAAATCACCGCTACAGCGCCGTCGCTAATGGCCTGATCGATAAAGGCATGCCCGTCGGAGACGGTTCCGTGTATCGCCACAAACAACGAGCCCGGTACCACTTTCCGCGAGTCAAAAACCACGGCGGTGATCTCCACATCGGCGCTGCCCTGCAACCCGGTAAATGCTAACCCATCTATTATATCACTCAGGTACCTCATTGCAGTTCGATTAGTATTTTAGATCCTTTTGGTTCAATGCTTCCCGCGGCAACCGACTGGTTCACCACGGCGCCGCTTCCGCGCACGGCAACTTTGTATCCAGCGTTGCCCAGCAGGTACAACGCATCGCTTAATCCCATTCCTTTTACCGATGGCACAACACCGGTTTTATAGGTTGCATCTTCAAACGCGACACCGTTACTGGTATCCGGCCCTTCGCCTGCAGTATTATTTGATGCGTACAGCGGTTTTATTTCCAATTTGCTATATACCTGTTTTAACGCTTTGGGATTACCCGATTTAATTTGCGGCATTACGGTATTGCCCACATAATGTACAGGGGCGGCCTGGTTAACTTCCAGGTCGCTGGCATAAACCCTGTCGGCTATGGTTTTGAAAACTGGGCCGGCCACCAACGCTGCCAGGTAAACACCGGCGTTGGGGTGATTGATTACCACGATCATGGAATATTTAGGATGATTTGCAGGGAAATACCCGCAAAACGACGCCTGGTAGGTTTTGGTAACACCGTAGCCCTTGTTCCCGTTTGCAATTTGCGCCGTGCCGGTTTTGCCCGCTACGGGGAATAATGAACCTTTGAACAGCGTTTTGCCAGTACCTTCTTTCACTACGCCTTCCAGCAGCGCTCTCATTTTGCCCAGCGTTGCATCCGAGCATACTTTCTCGTTGATCGTCCGGGCCTGGAATTGCTCCACCGTATTCCCCAGCCGCCTGATCTCCTTTACCAGTATCGGCGCTATCATTTTACCATTGTTTGGCACCGAATTGTAAAACGACAGCATTTGCAGCGGCGTGATCTTCATTTCGTATCCATATGCCATTTCGGGCAGCGTATAATTCGTATTCCAGCTGCGGCTTTTCGGGTTTTTCACAACGGGGGTTGCCTCTCCATTGATTTGCAGGCCAAGCCGCTCGTTAAGATGGTAGCTATAAAGTTCGTCGGTAAACCCCCATGGATTATCGCTGTAATGTTGGTAAACAAATTTAGCGGCCGCCACGTTGGATGATTGCTCAAAGGCCTGTTTGGCTGTCATCATGTCATTGTGCTCAACATCCGTGATTGTCGGGCCTTTGGGGACCTTGTATTTACCGCCTTCACCGTCAACCATGGTATTGGTGTCAATTTTGTGCTGGTCAAACAAGGCCATATAAGTCGCCAGCTTAAATGTCGACCCCGGGTCTCCTGCTTCGCTGATGGCGTAGTTGTATTTTTCCTGGTATTCACCCTCGCCTGTTTTAGCGAAATTGGCAATCGCTTTTATCTCACCTGTTGCCACTTCCATTAATACCACACACCCGTGATCGGCCTTTGTTTGTATCAATTGATCTTTCAGCGCTTTTTCTGCCACGTCCTGAAAGTTGACGTCGATGGTCGAAATAATGTCGGCGCCATCCTTTGGCGCAATGTCTTCCTGGCCGTTATTTACCGGGATCCAAATATTTCCCGGCATGCGCTGTACCAGCCTTTTCCCATTCTCGCCGTCAATATATGCCGCATAGGCGCCTTCCAGCCCAACAGCATTTTTAACATTATCATTTTTATAACCAATTGTCCGCGCAGCCAAAGTCTCGTAGGGCTTAACACGCTTATTTTGCGCTATCGCGATCAACCCTCCCCTTAGTTTTCCCATATTGAAAATGGGGAACTTGCGGATCTCGGCCAGGTCTTCATAAGATACTTTGCGCCGGATCAACAGGTAACGCAAACTGTCATTACGCGCCTGGCGCAGCAGCCTCGCATATTCACGCGGGGTTTTATCGTGAAAAAAAGCTGACATTTTCAGCGCAAGCGAATCCACCTTTTCCTGAAATACTTTTTCATCGGCAATACCGCCGGCCAGCATATCCATATGCAGTTCATACTCAGGCACCGAAGTCGCCAGCAGGCTGCCATCTGCCGCATAAATATTACCCCGTGTAGCTTCAACAGTTTGGTACTGGGTGGAGCGGGTTTGCGCCATCGCGCGCCATTTTTGTCCCTGTACGTATTGAAGGCGATATAGCTGCACAATAACAGCACCCGCCAAAAACAGGATCAACCCGAAAGCGATGTAAACCCTTAGCAGTATATTGGTCCTAATGCTCATCTTTATCCTCCTCTGCCGTTAAAACCTGGGGTGGCGTAACCGGTTGTTTCAAACCCAGCGTATCCACCTTTTTTATTACTTCTGTCAGCGTACTTTTGAAGGCGAGCCGCGCTTTAACCGATTTATATTGCCAGCTAAGCTCATTTACCTGCTTGCCGACCTTGTCGATGTCGCGAATATTTCTTTCAGCAAAATTCCGGTTGGCGATATAGATCATCCCGAGCAGCGCTATAAAAAGAAGAAAAGGCAGCGCGCGGGTGGCGGCATCCGCTGTAAACTTTTTACCGAAGTACTTAAACAAATAATTGTCGGCAATTTCCTTTACAGGCTTTTCCTCAACAATCAATTGCTGTTCATCTTCTTCCTCTTCGATTGGTGTGCGTAAACGATTAGTCATTTCTTTACCGCAATCCTTAATTTTGCGCTCCTTGCCCTGTTATTCTTTTTCACTTCCTCGTCCGATGCGGTGATCGCGCCGCGACTTACCGCCTCAAAAGGCCGGTTATCATTTCCATAAATATCTTTCTCCAGCTCGCCGCTGAACTTGCCCCTGGCGATGAAGTTTTTTACCAGCCTGTCTTCCAACGAATGATACGACATTACCACCAACCGGCCACCCGACACCAACACTTCCGCTGATTGGATCAAAAAGTCTTTTAAGGCCTCCAGTTCCTGGTTTACTTCGATGCGCAAAGCCTGGAATACTTGCGCCAGGTATTTATTTTCCTTGCCGCGGGGAATACGATTAGCGATGGCATTTTTCAGGTCGGCCACAGTGACGAGTGTTTTGTTCAGCCGCGCGGTTACAATCGTATTGGCCAGTGATTTGGCGTTTTGTATTTCGCCGTACATCCCGAAGATGCGGTGCAGCTCAGCTTCAGAATAAGTATAGATCACCTCTTTAGCCGTTAATGCCGACTTTTGGTTCATCCGCATGTCCAGTTCAGCATCGAAACGGATGGAAAAGCCCCGTTCGGCCTGGTCAAACTGGTAGGATGAAACACCCAGGTCAGCCAGAATGCCGTCAACAGGGATGGCATGGTGCAGGCGGCAGAAATTCTTGAGGTAACGGAAATTCTGATCTATAAAAACAAAACGGCCATCGTCGGGGATATTTTGCTTCGCATCGGCATCCTGGTCAAATGCCAGCAGTTTACCATATTTATTTAAGTGTGATAAAATCTCGCGCGAATGCCCGCCGCCACCGAAAGTTACATCGACATAAGTACCTTCCGGCCGGATGGCCAGCCCCTCGGTACATTCCTGAAGCATTACCGGAGTATGGTATTTATCCATTGTTTGCCTCCTTTCCCTTGCCCATTTTGGCCGCGAACTGTTTAAAGTCTTTTGGCTCCTTGTTCATCTTCTCAAGATGCTTTTCAGCACTCCATATTTCTATCCTGTTGATAAGCAGTGAGATCACTGCGTCGCTTTTTATTTCAGCATGATTCAGTAAAAACTGCGGCAGGTTAACCCGACCGGCAGCATCTAACGACAATTCGGTAGCTCCGCGCATAAAATAACGCAGGTAATCCATGTCTTCTTCGTCATATTCATTAAGTTTACTGCTTAATTCAGTGAGTTTCTCATTCCATTGTTTTTGCGTGTACACAACCAGGTATTTTTCAAAGCCGCGATTGATCACCAGTCCTTCAGATTCAGCTTCAGGAAGCTTTTTCTTAAGGCCGGAAGGGACCATCATGCGGCCTTTGTTATCCAGTTTACACTCAAATTCTCCGGTGAGAAACGACATTTTAAAACTTTGAGACTATTTGTAGTGTAAAATTAGAATTCTTTTACCACTTTTTACCACATTTTACCACCATTAGTTATTAACACTTGTGGGGTAGCTATGTTAATTGGTGTTGATAGATGTCAGTTAAAATAAAAGAGGTGTTATTAACCTTGTTTTTGACTGTTTGTGCTTAGTTTTAAACGAGTTACGCGAACACACATGGAAGTAATAAAACTTGAAAAAAATTATACGTTTGCCATTGAACCATTGGAAAAAAGGGTGCGATTGGTAGTATATCTGTCCGGCGTGGAAAAAGTTTGCCGGCTGGAAACGCGCAAAAGACTGGAAAAATTTCTGTTATCAGATGAAAAACACCTGTTTAAAGGGCGATCACAATTGGCCAAAACGGCAGGCGGTATAAACATTGTGGCAAATGGCGAACTGGTTGGGGTAATTAGTGGGAAAAAGTTATTGGAGACGCTTAATAATCCCGGTTTGGCAGCCGTTCGCAACCAAATTGAAATGGATCAACTTTAATATAGAATTTTTGAAAGTCAAATTGTTATAATACTTTTTATCCAACTTGTGTTATGAAAACCGATCGCGAAACGCCAATCGAAATAAGTACAGAGGACTTTAAAAGAATTGGTTACCAGTTAATTGATTCTGTTTCCAATTTTATCGATACCATCAACCAAAGACCTGTTACAAAAGGAGAGTCGCCCAAACAACTGCAAAAAATCATAGGTACGGCTTCTCTGCCGGAGCACGGGACGTCTGTGGAAGGGCTGCTTTCTAAAACTTCCGAATTATTGTTTGATCATTCCCTGCTAAACGGCCATCCAAAATTTTTGGGGTATATCACCTCGGCCCCCGCCCCCATCGGTGCGTTGGCCGATCTGCTTGCCGCTTCAGTTAATCCAAACGTTGGTGCGAATATATTAAGCCCGGCAGCAACCGAAATTGAAAAGCAAACGGTGAAATGGCTTGCCGAATTTATCGGATTAGACCCAAGTTATGGAGGTTTGTTGGTTAGCGGAGGCAATATGGCAAATTTTACCGCTTTTTTAGCTGCCCGGACCGTAAAAGGGCCTAAAAACATAAAAGAGGATGGTATTTCAAATGCTGAAGGGAAATTGGTCATTTATTGCTCAAAAACCACCCATACCTGGGTTGAAAAGGCGGCTATTTTGTTTGGGTTAGGCTCCAAATCAATCCGCTGGATACAGACAGACCCCTCCCATAAAATGGATAATGAAATTTTGGAATCGACTGTAAAAAACGATTTGGCGAATGGATGCAAACCTCTGATGGTTATTGGTAATGCCGGGGATGTCAGCACGGGGGTCGTCGATAATCTTAAGGCGATTTCCATTATCTGTAAAAAATATGACCTTTGGTTCCATGTCGACGGCGCGTACGGCATACCGGCAGCAGTAATCCCTGAACTAAAAACACTATTCGAAGGCATTGAAGAAGCGGATTCCATTGCCCTTGACCCTCATAAATGGTTATATAGCCCGCTTGAAGCCGGATGTACACTAGTAAAAAACCCAAACCATCTTATTGAAACCTACAGTTCGCACCCGGTGTATTATAATTTTTCTAATAGCGACGAAACATTGGTTCAAAATTACTATGAGTACGGATTTCAAAATTCCCGTGGTTTTAGGGCATTAAAGGTTTGGCTGGCTTTACAACAGGTTGGGCGAAGCGGTTACGAAAAAATGATCGGCGAAGATATTCAGCTATCAAAGCTATTGTTTAACCTCGCAAAAAAACAACCTGAGCTTGAGGCGGTAACACAAAGCTTAAGCATCGCAACGCTAAGATATATTCCCGTGGACGATGTGCCGTCCCACCAAAACGATGAACGCTATTTGAATAAATTGAATGAAACCTTACTTAATGAATTACAACAGGGAGGCGAGGTGTTTTTATCAAATGCTGTTGTGATGGAAAAGTATTGCCTAAGGGCTTGCATCGTAAATTTCAGGACTACAAAAAAAGACGTAGAGGAAATTATCGAAATAATAGTTCGGAAAGGCAGGAAAATTCACAAACACCTGCAGGAAAAATAGCCGGCGCATACAAAAACCGCTAAATTTATCCCCAAATCCTTTCAAATACAATTAACACTTTTTTAACTATTGATTATGCCCCTTCAAGTATTAAAACGCAGATTCTTTTTGGTATTGATTTGCCTTTGTGCTGCAAGCCCTATTGCCAGCGCGCAGGTGATCACCCCCGATTCCATCGACCGCCTTGTTGAACACACCCTAAAAACTTTTGATGTACCGGGCATCGCGGTAGCCATCGTAAAGGACGATAAAATGATTTTCGCCAAAGGTTACGGCTACGCTTCGCTCGCCACGCACAAAAAGGTTGATGAAAACACCCTGTTTGGTATTGCTTCCAATAGCAAAGCCTTTACCACAGCTGCGATCGGTATTTTGGTTGATGAAGGCAAAATAAAGCTGGATGATAAGGTGACCGATTATATTCCCGAGTTCAAAATGTTCGATCCTTATGTAACGGCAGAGTTTACCATAAGGGACCTGCTCACCCATCGCAGCGGCCTGGGTTTAGGCGCCGGCGACCTGATGGATTGGCCGGATTCGACTGATTTTACGGTTGAAGACATGATCCATAACCTGCGTTATCTAAAACCAGCCTCGAGTTTCAGGAGCAAATACGACTATGACAACCAAATGTATAAAGTAGCCGGCGAACTGGTAAAAAGAGTATCGGGAATGCCCTGGGAGGAATTTATCGAAACCCGCATTATGAAACCATTAAACATGGACCATAGCGCTGCCGCTTACCAGAGGATAAAGGATTATTCGAATGTTGTAGATGCTCATGCACCCGTGGATGGTAAAGTGGTGGTTATACCGCGGTATATCACTACTACTGGTAACTCGGCCGGCGGCATTTATTCCAGCGTGGCTGACCTGAGTAAATGGGTGATCGTGCAGATGAATAACGGCAAATATGGAAATGGGCAGCAATTATTCAGCGAAGCGATCCACAAGCAAATGTGGTCGCCACAAACGATTGTTCCGGTTGGCGACAACACACCTTATAATACACACTTCGCCGCTTACGGCCTCGGCTGGTTTTTGAGCGATGTGAAAGGTTACAAAGAAGTGAACCACACCGGCGGCATAGACGGGATGGTAACCAAAGTAACTTTGCTGCCCGAAATGAAGCTGGCGATCATTGTATTAACCAACCAGGAATCGGGCGCGGCCTTCAGCGCTGTCACCAACCAAATCAAGGACAGCTACCTGGGCATTACCGGCCGCGACTGGGTAAAAACCTATAGCGACCAGGTAAAAGCTGCCCAGCAGGGCGCCAACCAGGTAATGATAGCAGTATGGCAGCAAGTGGATTTGATGCAGCATCGCGGATCGGCGGTAGATTATACGCCCATAACCGGCACTTATCATGACAATTGGCTGGGCGATGCCGTGATCAGCCTGAAAGATGGCAAACTATGGTTTACCGCCAAACGCTCACCAAAACTTACCGGCCAGGTTTTGCCTTATAAAGGCGATACCTTCGTGATCAAGTGGAATTACCGCAGCATGGAAGCAGATGCCTATGCCATGTTTTCGTTTGATGAAAACGGCAAACCGAATGGCTTAAAGCTGAAGCCCATTTCCCCACTAACTGATTTTAGCTTTGATTTCCAGGATTTGGATTTTAAGAAGGTGGAGTAGCTCCAGTTTGTCATTGCGAACGAGGTACGAGTGAAGCAATCGCGAACTGTGCATACGGTGATGCATAGCTGAAATGCAAAGCTCGCGATTGCCACGCTGCGCTCGCAATGACAATCTTTTTACTTTTCAAAGCTCCTCAAATATGCCATATCCACCAGTTCACTGTACCATATCCCGGTCTTTACATCCATACTGAACCAGGGATTTCCCGTATACTGCAGCACCTGTATATTTTGCGCCGGCATAAAGCTTTGCGCCAGCAGGAACAGCTTTTTATGCTGACTATTCTCCACCACATCCATCACAATAAAACAGTGGCCTGGCGAGCCGCCTTTGATGAACACATCACCGGTTTTTAGCTTGTCCGCCTCGGTTACTTTGTACAGGCCTTTTTCCAGGGATGGTGTACCTGCATAGGCAAAAACCAGTTGCATATAATCAATAAAGATTTTATAGCCGTAATCCGTTTTTGCCTTCAACAGCCAATGCCCTTTAACATACCGATAGCCGTTAGCATATTGGATATACCCGCAACGGAAACCGCTCTCGAAGTGGAAGGCAATTTCCGCATATCTTTTTTGATGATACAAGTATTCGCCGCGGAGGCGCATCACCGCATCGGCACATTGCTGTAGGTCTTCTTTGCCCACACTCATGTCAACAACGGCCGCGGTAAAGGGATCTGTAGCTGCCGTTGCGCCTTTATAAGTTAAGGTATGCGTGCCGGCAGGTTTCAATGGCAAACCCTGCAAATATTCGGCAAAGCTGCCCGGCTGTACCGCGCATTGGTGGTATCCTGCGGGCACATTAAACCGGGTTACTACATTGTCGGTACCGGTAACATTGGCAACAAAAAATAACAAAACGGCCAATAATCCTTTCATAAAACAATGCTTAGTTGATCAGTTCGGGCCGGTATTCAAAATGCATGGTATCAAAATGATACCATTTACCACCCCATATAAATCCGTATTTCTCAAACGTATCAACAATAAGCTGCGGTATCCTGTTTTGATATTTTATTTTAACATCTTCGTTGGTACATTTGCAGGCCCATTGCCAGTAGTCGGAATATTTGGTATTGATGTCAATCGTCATCCCATAACTGTGCATGCTATGTCTGTTGGTACCGGCTATATTTCGCCATGTAAAAGTGCCGCCAATATTGGTCAGGTACTTTTTCAATTCGGGATGTTCGTCCAATTCCTTTGATATCAGCGTTAACTGTTTATCCACCCCATTTATTTTAGTGACGGTGATCTTTTGTCCTACCAGCTTAGGGCACCAGGTTATTTCGATTAAGTTTTTCTCTACCTGCTTCTCCGTGTTGCCGTATATTTTTTGGAAAAAGGCTTCATTCCTGATCCTGCCGGGATCAAAACCCGACGGTGGAGGCGATTGTAATTTCCCGGTTACATATTTTTCGTTGAACATGTCTTTGAGATCGGGATGTTCCAATAGTTGCTGGCTGGATTTGCTTTTGATGCCGTCGTCCCAGAACAGTTTGGTGCCGTCTTTAAAAACCAGGTAGTTGTCCGTGTAACCAGTGATGAAATTCGGGTAATTATCAATTAGTTTTTGCGCGGCTGGTGGAACAAACTGTCCCAGCAGGGCCTCTCGCAGAGGGCCCTGCGTTACGATGGGTATTTCCCTGCGCAGGGCTCTCTGCGAGAGACCCTGCGACGACGGAAGCCCGTAAACCATGCAAAATATTATAAAAGATATTATCAGTTTCATTATCAGCGGATGAGACTTGCGAAATTGCTAAAACTTCGCAAGTCTTCCGGTTTACAATTTAAATATCTTTTCCTCGCTTTCTTTTAAAGCGACAGGGCTGGCCAGTTTAAAATCTTTACCACCATCCAGCTTAAAATCAGCCAATTTTAAACTGCCATAATCCACTTTTAAAACGACCGCCCCATCCTCCACCTTCACACTCCCCCACGCATACCCGTTCGACCAAAAATAATAACCCGGTTTTGAAGTTATGGTAAAACTACCATCAACCGCCGAGTAATGAAACCCGCTTAAAGCCAAAATAGCCGACCAACTGGCCATGGCGCGGGTATAGTGGTTGCCGCATTCTTCCTCGTTAAATGGGTTGCGTTTGTAGCCATCGTAGCGGTCGCGCACATTTTTGATTACGTCCAGCCCTTCATCTTTCATACCTTCGTAAAACAGGCCTGTGGCGGCGGTGTACTCGAGGCCTGTCCAGGTTTCAGCGTGGTAAGACAGTGGTATAGCAGGCCGTTTGGAAGGATCGGGATAAACGGTAAGCATCAAGCCGGCTTCGTTATCCATCGCATAGGAACGCATGTTATTAAAGCTGCCGCTGAATGATTTTACAGAGTTATATTTTACAATGCTCTCCAAAGCCAAATGAACATTTTGCGGTTTGGCGAGGTTGCCCAGGCCACAAACAAAGGCCATGTTTTGTCCTACCAGTTGATCCACCAGGCAGCCCTCGCCGATCTGGAAATCGGGGTTCTCGGTGCTTTTTGAGCCCATTCCCGCTGACAAGCCCGGTGCAATATCTTTCACCGGTCTAATCTTCTGGATATAATATTCGCCGTTAAACAGGTTTTCATCTGTCCATTTGCTGCCGCGATTGAACAAACTTTGGCAGGTGGTTTCAAATTCTGTGTCCTTTAAATAATGCGCCATCGCGGCGCCGGCCTTTAATGCGCCCAGGTACCAGAATTCGATCTCGGGGTTTGGCCCGTAATATTCAATATCCATGGTGTTGTGCTGGCAGCCTTCCATCACGCCGTCTTTATTGGCATCCCAGCCACCCGGTATCCAGGCAAATGATAAAGCTTTTTTTACGCCCTGCCAATTGGTCCTTAAAAAATTATCGTCACCGCTCAATTGCCATTCCCTGTAAAACTTCATAATGCCGCCCATTTGCCCGTCGGCGGCTGCTACTTTCCAGTTGCCCTCCTTTTTTAGCGGCAGCGACACCCGGAAGCTAACCAGCCCATTATCCCATTCGCCATAATTATATTCCGTTTCGCGCATGGATTTTGCCAGGCTGCCAAATAAAAAGGGTGAGGCATATTCGTAATTCCAAACATGAGCGCAGTTGCCATAGCAGGAGCCGGTGGTATTAAAAACGCCTTCCCAGCCAAAAAAACGACCCTCCTTATCGCGGAAAGTGGTTTGCGAGCGCAGTGTGCTGGCATTAAAAAGCGCAGCTTCCTTAACCAATTCGGGATAGCTGCTGTTGACAAAGGTTTTAACAAATTCCAGCGTTTTGGATTCGAGCGCAGGCAACTGGGCCAGGGTCTTTTCAGCCACGTCCCATGCATCGGTGTATTTGGTTGAATAATAATTGCCGATGGTTTGCCTGTCGTCCCAATCCTTTCGGTTCGGAAAATCCCAGGTGAGCAGAAACTGGATTTCTTTTGTTTGGTGAGGGCCCAGCTTTAACTTAACGGATAAGGCCGACCTCGGATCATCCACCTTTTGATCGAACACTTTATTTTGAAACACACCGTCATCCGAAAAATCATCCCACATATCCGTCATGTTTGAATTCCAGCCCTTTGGGTTGAATTGGGTGCGATAGGAGATTTGATAACCTTTATTTACTTCCGAGGTTGTGAGCGCAATGGTGCCCCAAGTGGAAGCATCGTGATCGACGCTATCCGAAGTCATATAAATACCCGCCAAATTGCCCGACGTGCGATAAGTATTACGATTATTTTTAGCCCCCACCGGCATCAGCGCCCTGTCAAAATCATTAAAATCCAATTTATAGCCATCCATCCCGATAAAATTATCCATCGAGCCGGCTACAGCTACATCCATCGGGTGGTCGGTCTTATTGGTCACCACATAGCGGATGACGGCAACCGGTATGCCGCTGGCATCCGCATCGCAGGGAATGAAGGGATTAAATACCTTGGTTTTTACCGAAACCGGCATTTCATCATCTTCCAGGTTAACGGTTGCAAAGGGATAGGCGGCATCAAAGGTAGCCGATTTAAAGCGCGGCATCCCATGGTTGGGCGCCAAACTGCCCTGCGAGCCTGCGTACTGGTCGGGAGGAACAGGCCCTATCAGCGCTTTAGCATATTTTTTACCACTGTGATCCTGCACAAATATCATAAAACAGGGCGCCTGCTGCGGCGTAACCGAGCCGTAAAAGCCGATACCCGGCTTGTTCATCATTTCCACATCCATCCATTGCCCGTTGCCGCCAATGGATATATCACCTGTGCCGATGCCGCCAACGGGCATGGCAATGCGGTAGGTTTGTTCTTTTTCGTAATGTTTAAGTACCGGCCAGGTTTGGCCTTGGGAAAAAGCGGATAGGGATATTGATAACAAACAGATGGTGAGGATTGGTTTCATGGTCGATCGATCTTAAAAAAATAAAATAAAAGTCATGCCGAACTTGTTTCGGCACCTCACACACTAAGTCTGCGCACGACAGGTAGTCTGGAGACAAGCTGCCTGTCGCTTGACTACTTGTATGATGGGGTGCTGAAACAAGTTCAGCATGACTTGCTTTTTAATAACCTTTAGCCTCCCCATCCGTAAATTCGGACGTTCCACCCTCCAACCCAAACCTTTTCTTAGCCTCCTCCAAAATCGCCACTGTTGCCGTTGCTCCCACGCGCGTAACGCCCAATGCCTTTACTTTTAGCAGGTCATCCAGCGTGCGAACGCCACCAGCTGCTTTGATCTGCACTTTGGACGCTGAATGCTTTCGCATCAGGATCAAATCTTTTTCTGTCGCACCTTCATAGCTGTATTTGCCGTCGGCGCCTTTTACAAAACCATAGCCCGTGGATGTTTTTACAAACTCTACGCCCAGTTTGCTGCATATTTCGCAAAGCCTGATCTTGTATTTATCGTCAGGTAAATAGTCGTTTTCAAATATCACTTTAAGGGCCGCATGGTGTTTTTTGGTAACAGCCACAATCGCCGCGATCTCATTTTCCACGTAAGCCCAGTCTTCACCAAGCACTTTGCCGATATTTACCACCATATCTATCTCTTTGGCGCCGTCGCTGCAGGCGTGCATGGTTTCATAAACTTTTACTGCCGGGGCACTGTTGCCATGCGGGAAACCAATTACGGCACAAACCTTCACGTCCGATCCCTCCAGCCATTTCAAACCTTCCTTTATGGCATAGGGTTTTATGCAAACGGTAGCCACATTATAAACCTTCGCCAGTTTGCAGCCTTGTTCCAACTCAGCATCCGTCATGGTTGGATGCAAAAGCGAATGATCGATCATTTTGGCCAGTTCGGTGATCTTATCCATAAAAAGTATTACAATAGTTTAGAAACAGGTAAACAGAGTTACGAAGTTCGGCGGGAATTGTGAAATTTTTATTCAAATAATGCGGATATCATACTTCGCCAGCAAACCAGGCAGGCCCTGGGCGGAAAATTTTGCTTTTTTGATATCATTATTGTCCGGATCGATAATGAAATTGTACGAAGTGCTGATATCTGCATTTTTTAAAATAGTACGTTCAAAAAAGGCGCGATGCAGGTTGCAGTTATCAAATTTAGCATCGGTAAGGTCGGCTTCGGTAAAATCGGTTTCAATTAACGAACAATCTTTAAAAATGCCTTTTTTGTTTTTCTTTTTAAAGAAAATGGCATTATCCAGTATGCAGTTTTCGAAATGCATTTCGAGCAAAAAATCGTTGCAGCGGGTGAAATTGGCACCGCTGAGCTTGCAGTGCCTGAACCTGATATTTTGCAGGCCCGTGCTGACTGTGCTGATCAGCGACAGGTTGCAATCCTCAAACCGGCAATCGATAAAAAGCTTACCGGAAAAGTTTGCGCCGGAAAAATCACAATTCAAAAATCTACAGTTTTCGAAGGTATTGACGGCTACGATATCTACGAGACCTATTTTGCTGAACGTTTTATCTTCCTCGATACCTGCCGACATTAGATGAATAGTTTTTTAGCACCCGCAAATTAGTTATTTGATTTAAAAAGTTTAATCGTTTTATTTACAATAAAAATAAACCCCACAATTTGGCCGACACCGCACCGGAGCGATACCCGATTAAATGATGGATGAAAATGATGTTATAAACAGGCGTTATGATACGCTCGTGATCGTGGGCATTATACTGCCATTCCTGATCGTGCCTTTTCTTTCGCTGCTAATTTTACAAAAGGGGCAGGATTTCAGTTACCTGTTTTTGTTGTCCCGGTTTATCATTTGGGCAACGCTGGGCCTGCTGTTTTTGTATGCCCGTTATGGCGAATTGCAAAATTTTTTGCTTTGGGAAGAAGAAAAATACGACTGGACCTTTTACGTGATGTGGATCGTTGTTTTATACCTGCTTTGCTTTTTTTCACAGATCATTTCAGCCATCCCCTACCTGGCGGGGCTACGCCAAACCAGTCCTAACATGATTCGGCTGCAGCACCTGATGAAGGGATACCCCGGGTTAGGCATGTTTACTGCAATAACCGCCGGCATTACTGAAGAATTGTTTTTCAGGGGATATATGATGAGCCGGCTGGCGCTGTTTTTTAAAAACATGCATGTCCAGGTGCTCATCTCGGCCGCCCTATTTTGTTCCATACACATCAGTTACCACTACTGGGGCGAGATCATCTTTAGTTTTTTATTAGGGTTGATCTTCGGCTACCATTACCAGCGTTACCGTAACATTAAGGTTTTGATAGTGGTGCATTTTATCGTGGATGCGGTGGCGACGATTTTGATGATGCATCATAAGTGAGTTTAAATCAGCGCGAGTTCTTTATGATCAAGCCAATTTTCCCGCTATCAGCTGCCGAAAAATTTGGATAGATGTCATCCGCCGTGTTCGGAATACCATCCTGGCCTGAAGAAAATAAATAATAATGATCACCGACGCGTTTGTAATTAAAGTAGGCTGCTTTTTTACTGCCAAAAGATGACTGTGTAGGATCTGTTACCGGCACAAAACCATTTTTATCCTCAATTTGCTGCAGGTTGTCAGGATAAGCGCCATGCTCAACTTTATAAAACTCTATATCCTTCACCAGGTTATTTAAATAGAATTGTGCAGTTTCGTTCATCGCCTGGTTCATCTGGTTCTTAAAATTACCTGGTTTACTATATGATGTAAAGATGGCGTAAATCGCCACAGTCCATACAATACCTGCCGCACCTATTAAAACCAGCCACTTGTCCTTATATTTAAAAATCCCGTATAATATTAAACCCAAACCAACAACTGCACCTGCTAATGGAACTACCCCTATTAAGCCCAATAAATAAGGAGGCTGTTTTTTCACTATTGCAGCTTTAAACCGTGTCAATTCAAAACCATATATTTTGCGTTGGATCAGGCCGAGGATTGCAACTGCATCTTCGCCCGATGCGAAACTCGCTTTGGGTAAAAGCACATATCGGTTGTCTGCCAGCGTTAAAAAAATAAAATTTTCATTCGCCCCGACGGTCTTCAGACTATCCCAGCGCCAGGTGGTGGTCTTGCTGGCTGATTCAATAAGCAAGCCCTCATCTATAACAGTAAGTATTTTCCTTTCAAGCGCGGCAGGTTCAGAAGCAATACCTTTATGCAACTTTCTCTTTGACCGGTAAAAAAGGACGAAATAGAAAAGGCAATAAATTACCACCGCTGAGATAAAAAGTGAAATTTGGAAAGACGGCTTGAGATTGTTGTTAAAGCAGAACACAAAAAGAAGAACGGTAAAGAGAACATGCACCGTGATCAACGATCTATGGCTTTTTAAAAGGATGTACTTATGAAAATCATTATAATCCTTTTCAGAAATTGTATATTCTACATGCATGTAGGTGACAAGCCTTGTTAGTTTTCAGGAATGGAAGGTAGCAAAATATCCAAATAAAATAAACTACCCTGCAATTTCATTTATGTTTTTTATCACATATTCCGCCGATACTGCCCACCCACCTCGTACAGCGCATGCGAAATTTGCCCCAGCGAACAATATTTACAAGCCTCCATCAGGCTTTTAAAAATATTGCCGCCGGTTATGGCGGTATGTCGCAGGTTCTTCAATAACTCCGGCACAATCTCTTCATTCCGGTGCTGAAATTTATGCAGGGCTTCTATTTGGAATTGTTTTTCTTCCTCTGTTGCGCGAATCACTTCGGAAGGCACAATCGTCGGCGAACCTTTTTTATTAAGGAAGGTGTTCACGCCTACAATGGGGTATTCCCCGGTATGCTTCAAGGTTTCGTAGTAAAGCGATTCTTCCTGTATTTTGCTGCGCTGGTACATGGTTTCCATCGCGCCCAGTACCCCGCCGCGTTCGTTTATGGCTTTAAATTCAGCCATAACGGCGTCTTCAACCAGGTCGGTTAGTTCTTCAATGATGAACGCGCCCTGTATCGGGTTTTCATTTTTGGCGAGCCCGAGTTCGCGGTTAATGATAAGCTGTATAGCCATTGCCCGGCGTACGGATTCTTCCGTCGGTGTGGTGATTGCCTCGTCATAGGCGTTGGTATGCAGCGAATTGCAGTTATCATATATGGCATAAAGCGCCTGCAGGGTGGTACGGATATCGTTAAAATCGATCTCCTGTGCATGCAGCGAACGCCCGCTGGTTTGGATATGGTATTTCAGTTTTTGCGAACGGTCGTTTCCTTTGTATTTATTTTTGATGGCTTTGGCCCAAATTCTCCTTGCAACCCTGCCGATCACTGCATATTCCGGATCGATGCCGTTGGAAAAAAAGAAGGAAAGATTGGGCGCAAAATCATCAATATGCATGCCACGGCTCAGATAATACTCTACATAAGTAAAGCCATTCGATAAGGTGAACGCTAGTTGCGTAATCGGATTTGCGCCCGCCTCGGCGATGTGGTAGCCGGATATGGAAACCGAGTAAAAATTCCTTACTTTCTTATCGATAAAATATTGCTGGATGTCTCCCATCATCCGCAGCGCGAATTCGGTTGAGAAAATGCAGGTATTCTGCGCCTGGTCTTCCTTTAAAATATCCGCCTGCACCGTTCCGCGAACGGTGGAAATTGCTTTGGCTTTTATTTTTGAATACACATCAGCGGGTAAAACCTGGTCGCCGGTAAGGCCGAGGAGCATCAGGCCCAGGCCGTCGTTGCCAGGAGGCAAATCACCGTCGTAATGTGGGCGGGACAGCTTTTTATCGTCATAAACCTGTTTGAACTTTATTTCAACCAAATGCTCCAACCCATGCTCTTTAATATACTTTTCGCATTGCTGGTCAATAGCAGCATTCATAAAAAACCCAAGCAGCATAGGCGCCGGGCCGTTGATCGTCATAGATACCGACGTAGCTGCCTCGCACAGGTCAAACCCGGAATACAATTTTTTAGCATCATCCAGCGTGGCAATGCTTACACCGGAATTACCGATCTTTCCGTAAATATCCGGCCGGGTGTGGGGGTCCTCACCATAAAGCGTAACTGAATCAAACGCGGTGGATAAACGGTGCGCCGGTTGACCCAGCGAAACATAGTGAAAGCGTTTGTTGGTCCGTTCAGGACCGCCCTCGCCGGCAAACATACGTGTGGGATCCTCCCCTTCGCGTTTCAGCGGAAATACCCCGGCGGCGTAGGGGAATTCTCCCGGAACATTTTCCGTAAGAAGCCAGCGCAAAATATCGCCCCAGGCTTCATATTTTGGGAGGGCTATTTTGGGAATTTTGAGCTGTGAAAGCGAGGTATAATACAGCGGCAGCTTGATCTCTTTTTCGCGCACTTTATAAATAAAGTTTTCGGCGGTGTATTGTTTTATCGTTTCGGGCCATTCGTTTAGCAGGCGTTTACTCTCAGGGTGCAGGTGATCTTCGAGGTGCTTTTGGATTTGCTGTAGAGACGCAATATTTTGCGTCTCTACATGTTGGTTCGGAGACGCAATATTTTGCGCCTCGACATTTGACAACATATCAATAACACCATTAATTTGGTACAATTGCTGCGCAATTTTACACTGCTCATTCACCCATTGGTTATAATCAGCGCTACTTTCAGCTATCTCCGCCAGATAACGTACCCTGTCCGGCGGAATGATATAAATCTTCTCAGACTCTTCACCTTTCACCCTTAACCCCCCGATAGCTATCGGGGCACCTTTCGCCACAAAAAAGTCAACCCCGGCTTTTGCTTTAACCGCGGCCATTAATGCGGAAAACAACGTATTCATGCCCGGATCATTAAACTGCGAGGCCATGGTACCATAGACCGGAATGTCTTCATCTTTTGCTGTGAACAGCTGGTGATTACGTTTGTATTGCTTGCGCACATCGCGGATAGCGTCCAACGCGCCGCGTTTGTCGAACTTATTTAGCGCCACCAGGTCGGCAAAATCCAGCATATCGATCTTTTCCAGCTGGGTGGCAGCGCCAAATTCCGGCGTCATTACATAGAGGGACAGATCGCAATAGTCGGTGATCATCGTGTCTGATTGCCCAATGCCTGACGTCTCTACAACAATAAAATCATATCCTGCTGCCTTACAGATGTCAATACTTTCCTGTACATGTTTTGACAGCGCCAAATTGGCCTGACGGGTAGCCAACGAACGCATATAAACCCGCGGGTTGTTTATCGCATTCATCCTGATTCGGTCGCCAAGCAAAGCGCCGCCGGTTTTCCGTTTCGAGGGATCGACAGAAATTATGGCGATGGTTTTCTCCGTCTCCACCAAAAACCGCCGGACGATCTCGTCCACCAGCGACGACTTTCCCGATCCTCCGGTGCCCGTTATACCCAAAACCGGAATTTTGCTGGTTTTGATCATTTTGTGCACCTCGGACAGGAAATGATGTGCTTCCGTGGGGTGGTTTTCCGCTATCGTTATTGCTGTTGCGATCGATTTGGCATCTTTTTCCGGAAGATGACGTAGTTCGCCGTTTAGTTTGATCGTATGTTCAAAGTCGCATTTTTGCAGCATATCATTGATCATTCCCTGCAAACCCATCCTGCGGCCATCATCTGGAGAATATATCCTCGAAATGCCATAAGCCTGCAGTTCCTCGATCTCCTGCGGAAGGAAAACGCCGCCGCCGCCACCAAATATTTTGATGTGGCCGGCGCCA
>Ga0302140_10001045_pt1 | contig 36123 bp, 24 predicted proteins | sample I_Bog_E1_1_FD_202095 | JGI IMG/M metagenome (GOLD analysis project Ga0302140, IMG submission 202095) | Peat permafrost microbial communities from Stordalen Mire near Abisko, Sweden - I_Bog_E1_1 | ecosystem: Environmental > Terrestrial > Soil > Wetlands > Peat | place: Sweden: Abisko, Stordalen... | reverse complement strand
CACAACTTGTGAACCGAGTGCCAGAGTCTCCACGGGGACAAACGTTGTGGGAATCGTCACGGTGTTTCCCGTAAAGATGGCGCTATGGTTGTCACTCTCAAAGGAGGAAGAGGTGCCGGTGTTGGAGAATGCAATCTGGGTGATCGTTGCGCCCGTGACCACGAAGCTGACGTATGCAAACGGTTCCGCGGAGTCATTGGCGCCAGAAGTAATATTCGGGTTGCCGAAGTAGGCGCTTGTCTGGTAAGTGGTACCGTTAGTGGCAGTGATCGTGCCGGTTCCGTTGTTCAGAAATCGCAGCAGATCCGCTGTGCTGAAGGTTCCATACAGGGTGCTGCCGGAGTACAAAGCGACCCTGTTGGACGCGTCCCCTGCCGACCACCAAAAGCCAAAATACGATACTGGATTCGTTAGCGTGAGATAGGCCGGACTTGTACTCGTAGAATCGCCACCAACGGCAAAGTAATTCGTCGGAGTTGTGGGACTACTGCTATCGATTGCTCCACCATACTCGCCCGGCGCCTCAATCGCGAATTGCTGAGTCGAACTGCCATAGGTCCCGATTCCGGCAGTCGAAACATAGGCAGTTGTGTGAGGATTCACCGTGGAAAGCCCGTCAAAAGTCTCCGTTTTCGCGCCAACTACGGAGGTCGACTGCACTCCAGGCGCAGAGAGATAGACTTGCAGCGTACCAATTGTGTAGGCGGCCGTGGCCGTCGCCGACTGCGTATCACCTGTAGCCGTCGCAATCGCCTCAAGCGTCATACTCGACGACACCGTGATCGGGCCGGAGTACAGGGTCGACCCGGTCGTCGGCGTTGTGCCTGGAGTGCCAAGCGTGTAGTAAATCTTCGACCCGCTCGTCGAGTCCGTGATCGTCACCGTCTGCGCACCGGCATAGGTTCCTGCGGCAAGGCTGATGACCGGTGTAGCAACAGTCGTCGCTCTACCAACAGCAGGTGTAGAGACCATCGCAAGGAAAACCATGATGGGGTACAGCAACGAGGCAGCACGCAAACTGCGGTTCATCCGAAGCACTTTCTGCGCTGAGGAACGCAGACTTGCCCTGCCTGCGGAGAGGAGCGCACCCAGCCTTTATGGCCGGTCTAGCTCTCAAGGAACTTTGGTTGGAGGAGGGAGATACGGCCCGAGTCTCAACGCCAACAGACTCGACCACAGAGCATCAGGGGGTTGCTTGGCAAGTATGCCAGATTTTCAATTCCTGTCAAGGTAACCAGCTTATATTTATAACTTAGTCAATAGCTCAAATAGCCTTTCTCGTTAGTAGGAACACTCGCCAAAATCGCGACCTGGATCGAGGAGCCCAATATCCAGACATCAGGGTCCCACTGTTCAAACCTAGGACCTCCGGCTTAGAAGGACGGTGCTTTGATCCTTTTAGGCCGGTGCCTGATTAAGTCCATCATTTATATCGACTTTTCCTTATAAATCCTCTTTCGATGCCCGTTTCGGCCGGTGCTCTATCAGCCGTTCTGGGCGAACAGGTGCATCACGAAAGAGGTCGCAGCGCGCGCTCAAAAACAAGCATAGCGAGGCTACCTGCCATGAAAGTTTCTACGAAATTGTCTTCTCCGAATATCAATATTCATCTGAATGCCGCCGATAACGAGAGTGTGCTCCCTCAGGACGTCTTTGAACTGATTTCCGTCTCAAGAGAAATTCGCAAGCGATGGGGTATGGACTTCGTCGCCAACGGATATTCCCAACTCCTCGAGAGCGCCCTTGGAGACGCTCCGCAGCACTCGGTCGACCATGTCAATTGCCTTGCATGCCAGACAGTTGATGAGATCATGAAGGCCGACTTATTGGCCATGTCCGGCCAGACTTTTCCCGAGGCCGCTAAGGTCTGGCAGAGTGTTCGCCGGAATTCGAATTCACTGCGCGAGCGGACACATGAATCCGTGGACGACTACGTCAGCGCACTCACCAGGTTCTTCAAGAGGACGACCATGTCGTCCATCACCCCGGGCATGCTGAAGAGCTATCAAATGGCCCGCAAGGCAAACGCAATTATCGTGAACGATAAGGTGCAGCGTCCATGGAAACGCCCCGCCGGACATTCACGGATCAATCATGAAATAAATCTGCTCGAACAGATGCTGAAGGCCTGCAACGAGTGGGAGAAGGTCAAGCCTTACTATTCCCGCCTCAAGGAAGAGAACTGGAGTCCGCGGCAAATTCTCTCAGAGAAAGAGGAGGAACAGCTGTTCAGAAAAGTCGCCGGATACCCAGAGGCGGAACTCGCCTATTGCGTCGCGGCAATCACGAACAACACCACTGCCAGCGGAATCGAACTTCGCGGCCTCAAATTGGAAAACATCTTTCTCAGGCAGCAAGGAGAGATCTCGGAGATCTACATTCCACCTGAGGCCTGCAAGAACGACAGCCGACCGCGCAAGATAGCACTCAACGAAGTCGCCAGGTGGGCCGTGGGCAAGGTCTACAAGCGCGCAATCAAACTCGGCTCGACCAAGCCGGAACATTACCTGTTTCCGTTCCGAATCAAGCGATGCAAGTACGATCCAGAACGACAAGCCACGCGCTGGTTTCTCCGGTGCTCATGGAACCACCTGCGCGAGATCTCCGGCTTTACCGATCTAAGGCCTCATGATCTTCGGCACCATGCCATTACCCGCATGCTCGAGAACGGCGTGGATGGCGACCTCGTCAACGCAATCAGCGGTCATGTTAGTCAACGGATGCGCGAGTTCTACTCGCATCAGAGGGCTCGTGTGCGCCACGAGGCGGCAAAGAAGATCGAGCCCGACTACGATGTCCGCAAACTAATGGCTGAGGGCCGCCGGCGCGTCAAGCAGGAGCGAGTGAAGGCAAAGGCCCGGCCGAAACTGGAATCAATGGCCTGAGACAAACCCCTAGTCAAGGCCAATCCTCATTACTTGCGCGTGGTTCTCTTAAAAGCACCCTTGGTTCTTAACCACGCGCATCAATTTGCTCATCCGAGAAGTTCGAGTTCTTGCCCCTAAGCCTCCAAGCATAAACGCAGCCTCAAACGAGATTATCAAAATCTGATTATCGAATTCTTGATAATCGAAAGCCGAATAATATTGGTCATTGCGAACGTGATCTGATCAGAAGGGTTCCAAAAACAAAAATCTCGATAGACGATCACCGGATCGTTCATCTGTTTAGCCGGACAGCCAAGAAGAGGCTACTATGGTGTTAACTGTCGCGGATCTGCCTGCTACCCTTTCAGGGGCGCTGGAAACTTGCCTCGATTTTACGTCGAGCCAGGAACGCTCCCGGACACTGCGGCTTTTCCGAGGGCCTGTCCTGTCTCTCTAGCTGGTAAATTACAAGCCCAGAAGGGCTTGGAAATCCTCCGGGCGTCCGGCAGGCTCTGTGCTACAGAGTAGGCCAGGTTAGTTTCGGCCCGTTTTGAAACGGCCCAAAAACTCGATTCACGAACTGCATAGTTGATCGATTCGGAGAGAATCCGGGCGTCTCAAAAACCCATAGATTACGGATCTGCGCTTTTGGACCAAACCAGTGAGCGCAGGAAAGATGCACGCTGTTCGGTGGATGACGCGATCCCATTAAACGAATAAAGCGAAGATTCCATGATTTTCTTGATAAGAAAAATGATATACAGAACATTATCCAGAATTCAGCTTCCCCGAGGTCAGCGCAGTGCAAACCGGGCCTGAAGATGTTACTCAACTCCTCTTCCAGTTGAAAACTGGAAACAAATCTGCTGAAGAGCGGCTCATACCTCTTGTTTACCAGGAGCTTCGCCGGATCGCCTCGGCGCGTCTGCGCAACGAAAGCCGCCATCACTCCCTGCAGCCTACGGCGCTGGTTCATGAGGCTTATCTCAGGCTCACCAAATTGGAACAGATCGACTGGCAGAGCCGGTCGCACTTTTTCGCTGTTTCGGCCACCATCATGCGACGCATTCTCGTGGATCATGCGCGGTCAAACCTGACGAAGAAAAGGGGTGAGGGTGGAATCTTTATCAGCCTGATCGATGCGATGGCTCCAGCATCTCAACCCGAGCCGGAGATTCTGGCCCTCAATGAGGCGCTGAACAAGCTGGCAAAACTCGATGAGCGACAATCGAAGATCGTCGAGTTACGGTTTTTTGCCGGGATGAGCGAGGAGGAAGCCGGCGAAGTACTGGGAGTCTCAGCGCGAACGGTGAAGCGAGACTGGCGTATCGCCAAGGCTTGGCTGTACGCGGAACTACACTGCTGAACGTATAACTTTGCGGTACCGTCTCATTTTGTTGCCTATGGACCCGAAACGCTGGACCGCAGTCAACCGGATTTTCCATGCCGCTCTGGAGATGCCCAGGAGCGACCAGGAGTATTTTGTTTCAACGGCGTCTGAGGGCGATGCGGAGCTCGAACAAGATGTGATCCGATTGCTGCGGGCAGACTCCGAAGCCGACAGCTACCTTGAAACGCCGCTGTTTCCCACCAGCCTCGTTGTTGACTCGTCGCCGAGCCCGTTGGAGTCGGGAGAGACCCTCAAAGGCCGTTTCCGAATTGAACGGCATGTCGGCCAAGGCGGTATGGGCCACGTTTTCGAGGCCTTCGATCTTGACCTGAAAGTTCGGGTTGCGCTCAAAGTCATTCGGCCTGAAGTTGCGTCGATCCCCACCTCGCTCGAATACTTCCGCCGCGAGGTGCGCACGGCCCGCACCATCACCCACATCAACGTGTGCCGAACGTTCGACCTTGACCGGTGCGTCATCGCTGCCGATGGGCGTGACCCAAGGGAACTCTACTTTCTTACGATGGAGTTTCTTGACGGTGAGACGCTGGCTGCACGAATTCAGAGAAAGGGCCCGCTAGCGGTGTTGGAGGCCCAGGCCATCGCTCGCCAGATCGCTGCCGGCCTCGATGCCGCCCACGCAGCGGGTGTGATTCATCGAGATCTAAAGCCGGCGAACATCATGCTCGTGCCCACAGCGGATGCCGGGACCACGCCGCGCGCAGTGATCATGGACTTTGGCCTTGCGCGCGGCGAGCCGATTGCTGCCGGCGGCTCGACAATCAGCCACGGAGCGCTGGTGGGCACTTTAGCGTACATGGCGCCCGAACAACTCGACCCCGGCACGCGGGTCTCGGCGGCGACCGACGTTTACGCATTCGGCCTGATCCTCTTCGAGCTGGTAACGGGGCAGCGGGCTTATCCATCCACCAACTTCTTTAATGGCATCGCGCAGCGGCTCTCGGGGGCCCCACCGTCGGCAAAGGCACTTGCGCCTGGCTTGCCGGATTCGTGGGAGCGCGCGATTGAGGGCTGCCTTCGACCGTATCCCGCTGATCGCTTCCTGTCGGCAACGGCGGTGATCGGCGAGCTGGAGGACCGGGTGGCCGTTACTCCTCGCCGGACAATGCAGCGAACCGCTTCTGGCATTCCTGAGCCGACTTCGTGGCTGCGGCGGCGATGGCGCAAGGTCACTTTGGCGGCCCTTGTCTGCGTGTCCCTTTTAGCGGTCTGGTTTCGCTTATATCACCAGAGCGGGAATTCGCAGGTCACTCCAGGCGCTCTCGTCTATCTCGCCCCAGTCCGCAACCAGACCGGCGAAAAGGCGCTCGACAATCTGACCGAGTTGCTTCAGGAAGACCTGAGCCAATCTGTTCAGATCAACCTGCTCGACCAGGGCCGCGTGGGTGACACCTTGCAGCTAATGACCAAACCGCCCGACACCGCGATCACCGAGCCCATTGCCCGCGAGATTGCCATGCGCACCGGTGCGGCACGCGTCGTCTTTCCCACCATCATTGGCTCGAACGGAGCCTACACGCTACACATCGACATTCAGCAGCCCGACAATACACCCACTCGCTACCGCGACCACTGGCCCAGGGACTTCGCCTGCCACACCTCCAACCCCGGCGCCGCAACCATCCCACCCGAGCTATCGTTAGCCATTCGCAATTCGAGCAATTGGATTCGCTTCCAGGCCGGCGAATCCAAGAACGATATCGCCCGCCTCGACACCCCACCGGAACAGGTAACCACCAGTAGTTGGGAAGCGCTCCACGACTACACGGAAGCGATGGTGCTCTATCATGCCGGACGTGGCGAGTCCGCTGTCGCGCGACTGAACGAGGCGGTAAAACTCGATCCGAAGTTCGCGCTGGCTTACGGAGCTCTCGGAGATGTTCTTTACTCGCAATTCCGTCAGGCCGAGGGCTATCAGGCCTACCAGAAGAGCCTGGAATTGGGTGCAGAAAACCGGCTCACCAAACGCGAAGACGATCAGATTCGCGGCATGCGCGCCATTGACACGGGAGAATTTGAGGTTGCCGTTGAAGCCTTTCGCGACTTGGCGGCGGATTACCCTCGGGATTCCTCGGCTTGGACTTATCCCACGATTCCCCTTCGCATGCTCGGCCGGGATGAAGAGGCGATCTCAAATCTCAAGCACGCCATGGCTCTCACACCCGGTGCTCCATTTCCACCCTATGCGATAGCCCAAGAGCTGATGATTCTGGGGCGCATGGATGAGGCTGCGAAATGGGTGGAATTCTCTCGCGCGCACGGCTTCGTCGATGACACGAATGAGAACGAGGGTATCTATCGCTACCTTTATGCGGACTATCCGGCGGCGGAAAAATCCTTTCGCGCCTTGCGCCAGTCCACCAATAACGAGTCGCGAAGCACAGGCTGCCTATTATTGGCCAGCCTTTACGCGGAAACAGGACAAGAGCAGAAGGCCATGGATATCCTTACCGAAGGCATCCACGAGGACGCGGCGCAGAAGAACTTCGATGGGCAGTCCACCAAGCTGCTGGCGCGAGCCTATGTCGAAGCAAATCATCGCCAACTTTCCCAGGCTCTGGCCGACGAGCATGCGGGATATGCAATGAGTTCTGCGCCGAACCATGCGCTGACGGCGGAAATGGTGCTCGGGGCAGTGGAACTGAATTCTAACCGGGAATTCCAATCTAGGCTCAAAGAGAGTCTCCTGGAGATTCAACACGCCAGGTCAACCGAATCGGGCGGTCGCATGAGCGACCTCGTTCGCCTTCTGAATGAAGGAGAGTTGGACCTCGTCGAAGACAGAACGGAGGCCGGTGTAACCAAAATGCGAACGGCGGCACTTCTCGACGCTCCGGCTCTGCACAGCGATTTTCTCGTGCAAGGATTGGCGATCGCCGCGCGGAGCAACGCACGGCCCTCCCCAATGCAATTCGGGCATGAAGCAGCATTGCACGCAACATCGCTTCTCCAGCATCAATCCGCCTTTCTTGTCAGTTACGCACGATTCCTCCCAGGTGTTGTGAGTGAGACCGAAAAGATTGCGTCGGAATTTCAAATCCAAACCACCAAAGTTCAGAAAAGGAGATAAGCATCATGGCGTCAAAACCCACCTTGCAACAAAGTACAGCGCAGAAGGAAGTAATGCTGCTCTGGATCATGATGACAGCTTCGTCGAAATTCGACCCCACTGGATTGAACTCTGCCGCAGATATAGTTGACGGCATCAGCCGGGAAATGCAGGCGGTTTCCAAAGGCTGGAACTGGCCAAATCTTACCCGGGCTAACGCACTTCAGTTCGCCCTACATGCGTTTCCAGACTCGGCGGAAAACGATGCGGAGAACGACGTAGAAAGCGATGTCGAAGAAGCGGCAGGCACCATCTCAGACGAATTCTCGGACATCATCGACGCTTTTCAAAATGGCAATAGCGCCGCGACTGGTGGCGGCGCGCCCTGGCCACCGGATGGGACCCACCCCGGCGTTGCGGAGGTTGCCGCCAACTTGGGGCTGACCAAAGCAGCCAATTGAACTTCTATTCAGATATGCAGAGGAGGCTCAAACATGAAGTCGTTCGCTCTGGGAGTCATATTGTGCGTCAGCTTGATTTCACTTGGGCTCAGCACGGCGCTGCGGCCGTTGCGGAGCCCAAATTCGATGCAAGCACAACCAACGCAAATTGGGAACCCTTCGAGCCTCCATCTACCCCGTGCGGATGCCCCGCTCCGCGCCTACGCATGGAGCGTCTTCAAGAACCTTACGGTAAGTCAAAACGGGACCAGCAAAGCCATTGCGGATTGGGAAACTTGGACCCCGAAATGCGAAATCGGCCTCGGACGAGTTCCTTGCACATCGACCGGAACATCGGGACCGTCGATCTCCTTGGTGACCGTAAGCGCCCTACTGAACAAAATTGACACGGAAATGAGACAGAGCAAGAACCGCGCCGTTCCTGCCGATTCCCCCGCCCGCAAGCCGGAGGCGGACCCGTCGAGCCCGGCTTCGGAGCCTACGAGAGAGCAGATGTTCCTGACGCAGGAGATCTACTTTCGCTCCATCGGCCCTCCGCTTCAACAGGTGCATGTCAAATCACGAAGGAACAAGTCAGACACCGGACCCATCCTAGCTTCCGTCATGATGAACAAAGAGGCCGTCGAATCCATTCAACCCCTGGTCAAGAGCCGCCCATCACCCGGAAACGTACCAGCCATCCAGTCCGGGGCCATACTTACAAAAGCCATCTGGACGGCTCGTACCCTTGATTATGGGAACTCAGACACCGGCATTTGTCTCAGTCGGCATCGGCCCGTTGTGACGAAAGTCGTTCTCAATGGAACATCCGAAGGCTACCCCGCCATGCCCGCGGTAATACCGAATCCCAACAACCTTCCGCCCCCCAAGGAAGCGTGGTTCAAACCGGAAATCAGTTGCGATGATACAGATTCATCGGGAATGTCCGAAGCCCCAATTCCTGTATCCCAGTTTCATGCCTTTGGGGTGCATACGAAAGGTGTCGCCCAAGCTTCGCCGGGACAGTTCGTAACTGTCAGCACGGAGGCTGCGGGAAGAGCCGCGGTCGAATCGGAGTGCGGCAATAGAAGTAATTGTCTGGCTCTGATGATGGGGGTTCACATCATGGCCAAGATTAGCCCGGCGGAAGGTCACTTCGGTTCGGACACCAATCCAACCTGGGTCTTTATGACCTTCTGGTGGACCCCGGATGACAACGGCTCGGGACTGCCCGAGCCATGGAACCACTATCAGTTGAATGTGACGACGGAACCCAGAGTTGATCACTCCGACGGAACCGCCGACAACATCATCTTCAATCCCTATCTTGAGGGGATTGCGGCGCCGGCCGGTGCGGAGGTGAATTGTGTAACTTGCCACAGCCTTGCCCGCTACAACGCGAATATGACTGGCGAAGACCTCAGGTTCAACGGAGGCTCATGCGGAAACCTCTGCATTGGCCAGTCCGCTCCTCGCGATTGCGGCGACTTTGGCAAATACCTGGCGGACTCCAACTCGGTACCGGTCGATAGGGTGTGGGGCATCGTTAGCTTGCTCGACAGCGGCATTCAAGCTGCCGGCAACCCACTTCCAGCGTGTCAACCGCCTTCCAAGTGACGGTCCGACCAAAGGCACTGTTTGAGTAGAAGCTTCTGCATTATCAGCGAGCGTTCACATCCAACATCCTTCCTGCCAACTGCTGGCCTCACATGTCCCCTTTTCCAGTAAAGCTCCGCCTTACTGAGTGAGCGCTCCTTGGAGCGCATTCACTTAGGAGGCAGAATATGCAGTTCAGGAGCATTCCCTTTGTCATTCTCGCGGCAACTGTCGTGCTGCCGCATGTCGTTTCACCTTCCGCCTTCGGCCAGTCGTTCCCGGCCGGCCAGGTTACTCGGCTCATGCAGTCGGCTCCGGTCGAGCCCGATGTCAAAAGTCCCCCACGCTTGGCCGACTTTAGCGACATCACCAAGCCGGCCGTCCCCAATCTCGGCCACTTTCTCGTGGTGAGGCCGAACGCCGCCAATCTTTTCAGCTCAGACGCCGATCTGTCCGCACATGCAAACTCAGGGGGCGATTCAAAACCGGCCAGCCCCCAGGCTGCGGCGCTCGTTTGCAGCTCTGACCGCGACGGCGACGCGAAAATGCAGAGTGCGGCGATTGGCACCGCCGCTATCGCCGCGTGGCGCGAAGTTGTCAAATTGGACAAAGAGCACCCGAACGATAATCCCCCGGAGGTCCAGGCAGCTCGACACTTGGCCTGTTTGATTACGGACGACCTCAGTCTCGACGCCGCGCACGATGCTCTCGATGCAAATAACAAACAAACGGGGCTCCCGCACGATGTGCTTGCCGGCATTGAGGATGTTGGCAGCGCCATTCCGTTCTCGAGATCAAAAGAGCATCCCAAGGGGCAGCTCTGCTGGGTCACCGCCACATCGACCACTGCAAACGGTCAGACCACCAACACCAATTCCTATGTCTACCCCGCTTGGTTCCCGCTTTACCACAGTGATTGCAACACCGACAGCCAGATCCTTAATTTCTTCAACAACAACTCGAACATCAACGCCGGAAACGCCGTCCAATACCTCTACAATGCACAACAGTCGGCAAGCACCGTAAGCGGCGATTTGCTCACAACCACCTTCTTTCCGGGTATTCAGGTAGTCCTTGGCGGTGCCGCCGTCGCTGGGAGTGGCAACAGTTCTTCATCAAGCTCCTCATCGTCTTCGAAGGCCAAGTCCGCCGCAACAACCTCTGCCGCTGACACACCTTCTTCAAGCGACACTGTTCAGACTGCCCTTGCAAAGCTCGAAAATGGCGGGGACTTCAACCTCCGCGTGCCGGTTCCTTTCCTCTCACACACGTCACGAAGCAAAAACTGGAGCGTGAACGGCGTCTTTCTGCCCAACTTCGGCCTCACGCTCAATAACTTTGGCGCGCAGCAAACCATTACTGAGTCCACTGAATACAGCGGCAATCTTCCGGCAGAACTCTACGCCCAGATCGGCTCTGTTGGAGATCCAAGTGGAAAATCAGTACCAGCAGTCGGATTTGTAGATCTCAGGGCCGCCGGCGAGTGGATCTCGTCGGCACTCGCCACGAAGCTCGGCTCTACGGGCTCGAACTTCTTTCCCATTCTCCAGGCGTCGGCCGGCATCGAGTTTGCCCAGAAAATCCGAATTTCCATGCAGTACATCTACTCGAGTTCGCAGTTTTGCCAAGTTTCCGGCTCTTCAAGTTGCAGCACGAGCGCCGGAACTTCTGCCATGAGTTCCACAGGTGCATCGGTAACGAAGATCAACGGCTTCCACCTCGCTGTTTCCTTTAGCCCTCAGAAGTCGAAGAACCAAAACTCCTCGAACTGATGCCATATTCGAATCTGGCGAGGACACACTATTGGGGTAGGTTTCATCCTCGCCGGAAAATCTTCGGGGACTTCATACCGCGACGTGCTAGTCAGGGTCCAATTTCAAGGGCGAACACGCAGGCCGCGAGGGTCACCTTGTAGCCTGCAGCCTACGGAACGCACTCGAATTTGTCCGCCGCCGCGGCGGCTTTGTTTAAGTCGGCTAGTGCGCGCTTATGCATCGCTCCGTTTCTGGATTGGCGACGACAGGACTGACTCCGGTTCCACCGCCATCTTCGGCTGAACCGGGACCTTTGGGGGCCTTGTGAACAAAGCAAGTTGAAGACTTCATGCCGGCCTACTCAGCCTCAATATCTCGCTCTTTCATATTGGGGCAGCAGGGAGAAACTGGCCCGCTTAAATCTGCAATTGCTGAGTTATACTTGCAGCGCCAAGACTTTCCTTCTAAATCCTACCTAGCTATGGAGTAAGCATTCCATGTCCCGCCGATTCTTGATTGCCCTAGCCCTTACCTTCTTCGCGACCTCATTCTCCGCAGCTCAAACCAACTCCGTTGTGTGGAAGAGATTTCATCATTTGCAGCATGGTGTTGCCCTGAGCGGATGGTTTTCCGAGAGTGGAAACTACTCGCTTCAGCAGCTCCGGGCAACTACGACTCCGGCTGATCTGGAGCACATCCACAAGCTCGGATTCGATCACATTCGTATTCCCGTAGATCCTGTCATTTTTCAGTGCGAGGGCGATTGGAACTCCTGCGAGCGGATCGCGTTCTTGGATCAGGTCATCCAGCAGGCGATCTCCTTTGACCTCGATGTCATTCTCGATTTCCATCCCAACCCCCAATACACACATCTGCTGCTTTCAAACGGGCAGTCCGCCGACAAGTTTTTCCGTCTTTGGGGGCAAATTGCCGACCACTATGGCGCCATGGATCAGGATCGAATCATCCTTGAGGTCATGAACGAGTTCAGCTCGAACGATATCTACGGTTGGTCCGGCCTTCTGCAAGGTGCGGTCGGAGTCATTCGCCGGCACGCGCCGAACTCCACCATCATCGTTGAAGGAGCCGGCTATTCGGATATTTGGGACCTGGTTCAACTGCCCGCGCTTCCAGATAGTAACCTGATCTACAACTTCCATTACTACGAGCCGCATCTCTTCACCCATCAGGGCGCGACCTGGGGATTGGACTACTGGCTCGAAGTGAAGAATGTTCCTTTCCCACCCACCGACAAAGGAATATCCGATGCGATGGAGCACACCGATTCACAGGAGGCTCACTGGAGAATCCTCCAGTACAAATCAGACCATTGGGATGCGGACCGGATTGCGAGCGATATTGGATTCGCGGCTCAGTGGGCGCATGAACGCAACGTGCCCCTCATGTGCGACGAGTTCGGCGTCTACCGTAACTTCTCTCCGCCGGAGTCCCGCGAGCGTTGGCTGACAGCGGCCCGCACAGCGTTTGAGAAGAACCATATTGGCTGGACGATGTGGGACTATCAGGGCGGCTTCGGTGCGGTCTACAAGGACAAGGGTGCCGTGCGCGATGATGACGTTGTTCTTCGCGGCCTGGGATTGAAAAAGTAATGCGTTGAGCGATCGAGTTAGGGCCGCCGGCCTGGCAAGCGTCTACCAGTCAGAGTACTTGGTGCCGTCCAGGGCTTTCCCTTGCGATTTCGAGTATACATCGAAGACGCTTTGGCCACCATAGGAGTCAGAGGTTGGATCATCCTGCATGGAGCGGACACCCCACTCGGCTTTACCAGTCATGGGGTCTACCGGAATGCGGCGGAGAAACCTTACCTTTTTGGCTTGGATGTCTATTCCGTCCACTAGCGTTTGCAGGTCAGGAGGATAGCCATTGCTGTCCACCTTGATCTGAACGGCTCCGCTATCGGCTGCGTCCTTATAGCGATCAATGGCCGCGCGCATCTCCCATAGGTCGCGGCGCAGTTCACGCTCCCTTTGCCGTTTTACCACCAGCATATTCATGGGTAGTGCTCCAGCGGCGAGGATAGACAGAATCGCAATGGTCACAATCAACTCCACCAGCGTCAGGCCCCGCTCTGCCACGCGGCACGCTCGGATTGACGATTCGACCCTCATCGATGCTGCTCCCAATCAGGTCTATGGATGCTGTGCTGGAATTGCCTTCTGCAGGTCCTTCCATCCAATCAGAATAAAGCCTTTGTCTTTGAGAAACTTCTGGAACTCGGGACTGCTCACCACGTCCAGGTCGTTCTGCCGCCATTGCGCGCCCCAGTTTGGATGATCCCAGGTCATAGCTTGCAATTCCTCATCGTTATATCCCAGATGCACGCTCAACAGATAGACTCCTGGCGGCAATGCGTCCAGGGTCTTCTCGTATGCGCTGAGCCAGTCCTGTTTGGCAAGTCCGGGCATGATCTCCAGTTCGCGATCTACCGGCAGGCTAGCCAAATCGACTTCAATGCCGCCGAAATTGTAAATACCTGCCTTAGCTGTGGCGACGCCTTTCATCTTCACCTGCTGATTGGGAAGCATGATGGGCAGGCCATACTCCTGGCCCATCTTCCAATACGACTGAAACAGGGCCGGTGTCACAGTCAAGGCTCGCATGTGGTTGTCGAGGTGCGTAATCGGGATTCCAGCTCGCTTGGCCATATCGATCTGGGCGTGCAACTCGCTTTCGACTTCGGCTGGAGTCGCATGTTGCGCTACGGAGATCTGGCTGCTCGACAGGTATCCACCCGGATCGGTTAGTCCCGATCCCTTCTGCAAGCCGGAAACGGGACGCCAGCGGTAACTCGACCAGTCCGCGTTCAGATCAAGCCTAATACCCAGGTCGGCATTCGGATGGCTGCGCGACCAGCGGAGGACCTCAGGAAACCATGGGCCTGGGACTAAGATACCTGCAGACGTGACCCAGCCCTTTTCCAGAGCATCGAAGCTTGCCTTGTCGATGGAGTGGGCCATGCCGAGGTCTTCGGCCTGAATAACCAACAGACGAGCATTTGCCGGATAATCCAGCTTTTCGGCCACGGTCTTCGATTGGCTCTGTAATGCCTGCTGCGCCGCTCCCCATGCACACAACCCAAGGACAACAGCCCTGAGCGCACAGTTTCTCACTAGCCCTCTCATTCTTGATTTCCTTAGATTTCAATCGATAGCAGTTCCAACCTCGATTTAGTGCTCTGACCTGTTTCCGGGACTTTCAGGAAAACCCACTCATCGCGATAAAACTGGGACGAACGAGGCACATTGGGTGTTGCGAGGTAACCGGTCACGCAGCTTTTATTCGGTGCTGACCAAGGCCGAGGCCGAAGGTGAAACAGCTTTCATCGCGGACTCACGCAGTTCTGCTTCTTTGAGCGTATTGCGCAATCCATGTGCCAGGCAGGACGCGATCTTGTTTGTGCAGCTTTGCACCAGAGAATCGATCGCCGGAAACTGGAATTGGCCAACTCGCGAAAGTTCATTTTTCAGACCCAGTTCGCCTTGTTTATCTAGGATCTGCCCGAGTCTGCGCAATTCACGAAGCGTATCTTCCCGCGCCGAAAGTTGTTGACGCCCAACGTCGGGGTCACCCCATGTCGATCCGTCGGCGAACTGAAGGAATACGAGTTCAGCGGACGCCGCGGAAGGACTTGCGGCAGGACCAGTCTCGGCCGGCACAGATCTTGCACTCACAGCTGGTCCTAACCTTATCGGCGAATGATTGATTCCTTCAACCCCGCCAGGGTTGAGGACATTCAAACCAAAGAGGCGTTCAACCGCAGCGGTGTAGTCAAGACCGAGAGCGCCAACGCCAGTATCTGCGATGTGAATGATCGTGAGCACGATTTTTTTATTTGATACGTTCGTCATTGAACCATCGATCTGATAGGTGTACCGAAGGGCCGTGGCTGGATCGTCTTGAAACAGCACTGTTCCCGAGATGCGAACCGGGCTCCCAGCGGCTGAGATATCTACCAGCGGTATCTTGACCTGGCAAATACAGATGGCGGCGGATATGACCTGCATCGTTATCAGAATTGCGACTCTTCGCATGGCATCTCACCCCCTATGCTTAGGTTCAGGGAATTATTGTAGTGCATTGTGATGACATTTGCGGGAGGTTAGTTCCTTTGGGCACATAGAGTGCTGGCGCGGCTTGCTGAAACTGCAGATTGTAAGGGGGGCAGTAAGTTACCGTACAACCATTTCCGATTGGCGCTGAATAACAATTGAAGCCAGGCCCTCTTGGTTGGCATTGCCCCCCTGGGAACAACCCATTCCAAGACGTAGATGCTGCCCCTCCGGGCGCTCCGGAAACGCTATACGTTGCGCTGATTGCGCCGATAGCGCTGTTGCAGTCCGTAGATAATAGATTACTGCCTGGGGGCATTTTGGGGGGGCACCGAGACTGTCCAACCTGAAGCGGACCAGCACCGACAAGGCACGGCTTACCCCCACCCCCTCCTCCAGAAGATGGAGAAATAATGCCCCCATTGCTTCCATTGCCTCCGTCCCCCCAGGGAAAGAAACCACCGCTCCAATCAAAGGAATCGCAAGAACCGTCTGAGCAGTCTGGATCCGCTGGCTCATTATCCGTCACAGTTACGCATCCGCTAGGGTTGTCGCAGCCAGTTCCATCGTTGCCCCCGTTGCTCCCGTCGCAACCATCGTTTGCATCATCGCCAACTGAAACACCCGTGCAATCGAGACCAGTCGGATCCACCATGCTCAATGGATTGTTCTGAACATACGCGTAGCGATTCAGCGACTGCGGATGGCGCAGACGCACCGCATTCCAGCCATAAGGATCCGGGCTCAGCCACCGTCCTGCCGACGGATCGTACTTGCGAAACAGGTAGTCGTAAACGCCTGAGCCGAGAGAACCGGTTACGACATCCTGATCCTGGCCGGTGAAGGAGCGGTCAGGCGTGCCGGACTCGTTGTACGTCTCGCCGAACGGCGCGTAGGCTTCCTTCGAGTAGACGGTATGGTTCCACGTCGTGGCCAGTCGGCTCGATCCGAGCCAGTCTTTGTGGCGAATGTAACTCAATCCACTTGCATCATAAATCGCCGACGACCCGCCGGGAAGCGGAATAGTTCCCTTCACCAGGCCGGTAGTGTCGTTAAATACGGCAAGCAGACTGCCGTCGGGCTGGAAGACAAACTGCTTCCACGTCGATCCGGAACTGGTCTCGACCATGCGGCCAAGCGCGTCGTAGGTCGCCGTGGTTGAGTTCACGCTGATGGGCTGGTTCAACGCGTTCCAGGTTAGCGACGCCGATGTAGTTGTCTTCTGGTTTCCGTTTCCGTCGTAGGTAGGCGTCGGCGTGATGTTGCTCGAAACCTGGTTGGTGACGGAACTATAGGCAGCAGCGTAGCTCGTTCCACCGTTGCTTCCCGTCTTGGTGATGTTGCCGAACGCATCGTAAGAGAAGGTTTGCGCCCAAGTGGAAGAGCCGCAGTTAACCGATGCAATGCGGCTCAGGTCGTCCGCCGAGTACGTGCAGGTCTGGCTTAAGGGAGACGGGCTTCCGTCTGTGTAGGCCATCTTTTGCAGAGACGCGTTGGGATTCCATGTGAGTACTGTGGTCACGTTATAAGCGCCGGAAGCTGGGTTGATGCTGTATTTCAGAGTCGTAGGCCGGTAGGTGTAGGAATCGTAGGTGAAGCTGTCCACATCGTTGCTGGATCCGGAAGGGTTACCAGCGTTGCCATAGGTGATGCTGGTGGGGAGGCTGGCATTGTTGTAACCCGTCGCTGTGACCAGGTTGAGGCCGTCCGTGCTGTCGGTAGCTGTAACAGGTCGCCCCTCGCCATCCGCGCCGTAGGCTATGGTGGGAACAATGTTCGAGGCCGGCCCGTTTTCCGTTGCTACGTACGGCGAAGCGGAAGCAGCTTGCTCGGTTTGCGGACCCCAGACGTAGATTTGGGAATTAGGAGTTCCGTCGACAAACTGAAATCCTCGCGGGCCCGTTGGGCAGTTGACCACAGTCGACGAAATGGAAGCATACGTCTCCACATAGCGCTGCCAGGAGGTCGTTAGCGTAACCCCGGTGCCACCGCAATCGTTGAGGCCGAGTTGGACGGCCTCTCCCCCATGGGCGCCTCTGAGCCAAACACTCACGGTGTATGTATCGCCCGTGGTTAGCCCTCCTGGCAAAACCGCAATTCCCCCCCATCCGGCCCCGCTGCCGCAGGTATAGCTGCTTGGCATGTTGTACTGTGCCGCGGTGTAAGAACCGTCCGGCGCTTGTACAGCGGTCGTGTCGACCGTAAGGCCCGCTCCATTTTGACTTGCAGCACAGTATTGCCACCAACTGCTGTTGCCTACCTGAGAGGAGTCCGGGATCAGATTTGTCGCGCTTCCAGCTGAATCTCCGGTCAGCGAACCGGAGATGGCGCCCACAGCTCCGTTAGGGTAGAAGGTTTCCTGGGTGTTAAAGTAGCCGCCGGAGTGTGGAGTCGCTTCCCATACCTGGGACTGCACGCCGCCCGTCATGTTTCCGGTTGTCACCGGGGTCGCACTGAAGAAAATGTCCGTCTGCTTGGTAGAGCAAGCCGATGTGCTGCAGGTATAGGCTTCTGCAACTGTCCCCTTCACGTTTGTCATGGCCGCTCCGCCGGCCAATGATGGCATGGTGGCCGCGTCGTAGACCGCGTAAGTGAGTGGCGTATTAGAGTAATAGGGGCTCGTTGTGAGCTTTTGCTGAGACGACGTTGGCCGGTGGAGGAGATCGTAGGTATAGCAGGTTGTGTTGGTCATGTTGTCGACCATCTTGATGAGGTCGCCCTTCGATGTGGTGCCGCAAGTGGTGGTGTCCGAATCGTAAGTGTAGGTGGTGGTGCTGCCGTTCATACCGCCGGTGCCGCTCCACTCCGGGATTGTTTCAGACAGCTTTCGGCCCAGATCGTCGTAGCTGATTGAGCGGGTTTGGGGGGAGCCAGACTGATAATTCTGCTGGACCAGTTTCAGACGACCGGCTCCATCGTAACCGTATTTTGTAAGGTACCCATTTTGCGCAGACGTCTGCCCACATGTTCCATGTCCAGGAAGCGCCGATGTAACCTCGCAGACGGAAGTCAGCCACCCTGCGCCGTTGTATTCAAGGTTGCGCATTTTGAGATTCTCGGTGCTTGGCAATGGCAACGTTGTTAGAGGACCGACGGTGACCAATACGTCATTCTGCGTGTACGTGTAGGTCTTCGTTCCAGGGCCGGGAGCGGGTTCGCTGTCTGTGACCGCTGTTATGCGATTCAGCGGATCGTACGTTGTTGTTGTACCGGGGTTGGTGGGAACATTTTGTCCTAACGTGCCTTGGTAAGGCAGAGTTTGCTTCGCAACGCGTCCCAGGGCATCGTAGGCAGTCGCAATTGTATCGAAATTGGCCGTGCTCAGGGTGCCCGGGGCTTGTTCAGTCTGCTGGACGATTGGGCGGCCTAAACCATCGTATGTAGTTACGGAGGTGCTGGTGGATGCAGCTGTAGAACCATTGAAGTTCATCGACACGGATGAGTAATTCGACGAAGTCGTCGGATAAGTGTAGCTCGTCACCGCGGTGGTGGCGTTGTTGGTGACGGTTACCGGCCGCCAGTACAGATCGCTCCCGTAGCCATAGGTGGTCATGTTGTTGTTAACATCTGTGCTTGTATTTTGGACGCCACCAGCGCAGTACCACGAGGCCGATGTCGTCAGCGTCGCAACCGCGCCGCCTGTCGTGCTGCTAACCTGCGTTGGGAACGAATTCCCGCAACTTGTTCCACTTCCGTACGTGTAGGTGGTCACTTCGCCATTCACATCGGTCGCCGTATTCACATTGCCGGTATCGTAGTAGGTATAGCTGCTCGTCAGATAAGTGGTTCCGGTAACCAACTTCTTAACCGAAGAAAGATTCCCCACGTTGTACCCGGACAGATGGTTCGGTGTTCCGCTGGTAGCAGTGACTGCAGAACTATACGCGAATTGGGTATCCGCGACGACATTCGCGCCTCCATCGGTCACTTTGATCTCGATGGGTTGGTCGCCTGGGCCACCGGTCGTCGTTGTTGTCGTCTGCAAAAGAGTGCTGAAAGGGTTGCTCGAGTTGTAATCGTAAATCGCGTTGGAGGTGTTGCTCCCAAAAGAGTCGTAGATGCCGATATAGCCGGAGGTCAATCCGCCCGGCCACAAAGTCGCTCCCCGGATATTCGTCAACGCACTTACAACGGTCCCGGTGTCTTCTCCAGCCGAAGAACAGTAAGAAGGATTAGTTTCATAGCATGTATAGATTGTTTCCAAAAGGTTTCCGGGAGAGACTGAACCCGCATAGACTTGGCGCTCGATCTCATAAAAACTAGCCCGGGTTAGCGTCCCAGAGGATTCATTGGTGAGGAATGTGCTTACTGTTTGATTTTGCGCGCCTCCGTATGAAGGGGCAGTTACTGTGGTTGTCCATTGAGGCGGAGATGCTGTGTTTAGAGCACGCGTGTAGGTCGAGGTTCCGTCGGGAGTGGTACGCGTCAATCCGGACGCACTTCCGTCAGCACAAACAATTCCATTGATGCTCTCTCCAGAAACTGGTGTTCCGATCCCCCCGGTGTATGTGTATGCGATTGTACCTCCGGTGGGAAGTGTCACCGATGCCGGACGCCCCGTGACGTATCCACTCGTTCCAGGCGTCTGTTCATATTCGATTTGGTAGTATCGGCCATCCGGGAGCGTTATCTGATTTACCAAACTGACCCCGGCCGCGGAGTATTCGGTAATTCCATTGCAATTGAAAGCGGTCTTAATGTTGTAGGAGGTATAGCTGACTGTGTAGATCGAAGAACCCCCAGACGGATTAGGGAAAGAGAGCGTCGTGTTGCTCGGCGCCGATCCAACTACAGCAAGAGCCGTGGTCCCAAGCGTATCCGTGTAGGTTCCGGCAGCTGAACTGACATAATTTCCGTTTGTGTCTTCCGCGTAGTACGAGCCTGTGGGACCGCTTCCAGTAGTGAACAAGGGAGCGGTAATCGTAGTGCCATTCTTCAGGGTAAACGTAGCGGAGAAGCCCGACGAGCTGGTGGCGAAATTTGCAATGAGTCCAGAACCGTCTGCCGCGGGCGTACTCAACGTTCCCGGAGGGTTTGCACCGGTAGTGGGGCAGCCAGTCTGCCCGCTAGCACTAGAGAATAGATAGGTGCCGCCGGCATTCGTGAAATAATGTGAAACGCCGTTCTGATCGAAGTAGGTGAGATTGCTGTAGGCCATCGAATACCAAGTAAACGGGATGCGAGACGGCCCGCAAGTGCCGCTGCCCGATGCTGGAACCACCGTGTATATGGCATACACGAAACCGGCTGTACTCAAGCCCTGCCATCCCCAATTGGCGACCGGTTGCCATGACGTGGTGCTGCCGGAGGTAACCGGATAGTAAACCGAGCTATCGTAATTCAGGTTGTAAACAAAATTCTGGCCACGACCGGCTTTGTTCACGATCGGGATTGTCCACGACGCGTTTAGATTCCCGAGATTCAATGTATCCGGTCCCCCTGTGAAGGGTCCGAATGGGTAGGCCCCTGTCACCACCTGTCCCAGCACCGGGATAGAGAACAGAATTAGGGACGAAGCAATCAAAAATATGCGTGCATTTTTCATCTCGGATCCTCACACCCTCGTAGGGCTCTACTGGTTTGTCGAAGTTGCAGAACCGACCACTGCGGACTGGACCTGCAGCGTGAGGACGAGCGTGGAATTGATGTATTTTTGAATTGTGAAGGGTATCCAAACACCTTCGACCTTTGTGTAGTTGGTGAAGCGGATTTCGACTGGGATGTCTGTTCCTGCATCGTTGTCAGGATGGATTGTAAAGTCGAAGAAAACTGGCATTTGGGTCTGGGGGTTGAGAAATATATCCACTTGAGATAGATGAGCTGCGAGCGTATAGGGCGCCCCGGTTCCGGGTTGAACCGCTGTGCTGGTGAAGTGCTCAAGCATCGCATCATCCTTCTGTTCTTCACCAATGAACTGGATGTTCAGGTTGGTTGAAGAGACAAGCTGGGACAGTGCGATAACCGGGCAAAACCATGACGATGAAGTGTAAAGATTATGCTGGACCATGGCATGTTGCGCGCCGCTTGAATCCACCCAGTGCCCGCTAGGTGTTCCATTCGTATTCTGCCTGTTTTCCGTGAGGGAACCGCCGGCAAGTTGGAGATTCAATTGACTGGTCCCGGCAGTACTGCAGCTACCAGTAAACGATCCTGTATCAGTGTTCGATTCTGTGCCGGATTCCGCGGTTCCTGTCAAACTGATCACCTGAGAGTTTGCCCCGCCCATCGAAGTTAATACCGGAGTAAGGATCGAAATGGGAACTGCGGGTTGCTGGCCAATTAGCCAACTCGTTATCGCGAAAGACAGTAAACCGTAAATAGAAAGACTGCGTGCTCGGGGCATTGCCGCTCCTTAAAAAAGAATGCAACGAATCTCCACGTGCTAGTTGGTGTTGAGCCATGCGACTCATTGCACCGAGAGGTTTCGGCTGAAGAGTTTCGTGGCGGGCATCAGAATTAGAACATTGGACGAAATTGGAAGTTAACTTGAGCGGATTTGTGAGTCAAGAGAATTCTCTATAATCCACAAGAAATCTCGCCTGGTAACCATTAGTGTTTACTCTTTTGATGATAGTCATTCCGTAAATTTGAGGAAAACGGAGTGAGTATTGAGCCAACATCCCGAGTGGACAACGGAATGTGCTGAACCGACGGCCCCGCCGGGTGTTGAAGATGTCGCATGTCCAGGGAAAATGGCCATTCGATTGGCGGCTGCTACATGCCTCGGCAATTTGGTCACTCCTTGCCGAAGACTGATAGGAAGCCTAAGCGGGCGGAATTCTCCCGACGTCCCGTTCGCGAAACCGGGCGCGCCTAAGGGATCAAGACGTGCAACCTCGGTTTGCCGGGAGCGAAATGACCCTGAGAATCTGTCCAAATGCAACGAGCAAGCCCCGTTTGTCAGGGCTGCAAATGGGAAGTACGCTTTTGGGGTGAGAGGTTCTCTTAAGTTAGCAGTCCGAATTCTGTAAAGGGCGTTGCAATTCTGGGGACCAGCGCTCACCAACGGACCCCAAATGAACAAACCGGCCGAATCGACACCTCCGAATCATCGTTTACCAGTTTCCACTACAAGCCGTTTGTTGCTTGCGTCCTTGGGTGGACTTTCGGCAGCTCTTGCTGCCTGCCGCGGAGGAGGATCGGCACCAACGCCCCACCTCCTTCGCCAGATTTCACCTCTTGCGGCTACGAGAGGCTCGACCGTTATCGCTCCAGACGGTTCGTCGCCGATCCAACTAAAGTGGCCGGAGAAAATCGATCCGCAGGTTCAGTTGCTCTCAGTCTTACGGACGCTCCAACAGAAACCATTCCTTCTCCTGCCCTCTCCCATTCACTATGCATTCGGATTTGCAGACATTGACTCTTCAGTTCCCAGTAAATGTGGCCGAAGGAACGTACTGTGTGACTGTGCAGGCTACATCGGGAAGTTTCCAACATAGCGCGGGCGTGTCACTCGAGATCGAGGACCCCGCAGGTTTTTCAGTGGTACAGAATAACAGCGAATTATCTTTCGCCCAGGGGCAGTGGCTCCAGCATCGTGGAGTTCAAGAACTTCGGCTGGAAATACGACCTATGATGTGCAGTTTTCAGTGAATGGCCTGCCCAGTGGAGTTCAGGCGACCTTGGTGGGCATGACATCGAATAGCGATCCGCCTGCTCAATATCTTGAACAGTGAAATCCGACGATCGGCAGCTTCTCGGCGCTCAGCGCCCCGGACGTAAGCGATTGGATCAATCAACTGGTAAGAACAGGAGATGGAGAAAAAGCTCTGGTGGTCGACTACGGCAGCGACTTAAATATGGCCGTCTACGACGCGGCGAGCAGCAGCTTTTCCGCCAGTGGCCAGTCACCCCATCGGGCAGGTTTTAGCGGTCGGTGGAAACCCAGCGGAGCATCAATTCGGCATCGTTGGAGCGAATGGCCTTGCCTTTGTGGACAGCAACCGCAACACGTTGGCTACTCTTCCATTGGGTGGAGTCTTTTGGGGAATGCGATACAGCGCCAAGGGAACAAAGTTGTACGCGACACTGACCGTCGAAGCCTCAACGGGGGGCCCATACCACCCATTGATTACGACGTATGACACTAGCAGCTTCTCGCTCGTCGCCTACAAGTAATGTCGAGCCAGCCAACTTCTCGTTGATGTAGTGCATGGATGGGCGGGATGACGGAAACGTGTGCCATGGATGAAAGCTTGAGCCTCATTGACCCGGTTGCCGTTTCATGGAGCAGCAATCGCTGGCCCCGACTGACGATCGAAAAAATACTTTGAAGGACAGGCCGCCTACCGTTATCGCGAGACTGCCCCGGCCTTGTAGGACTTGGAGTTCGCGTAGCTGTCACACTAATTCTGACGCAACCTCCTCTCATGGCCGATAGTTTAAACAGGATGCTGTCTCGGAGATTCCGTACACCATCGCAGGTAGGAAAGGCTTTTCCATGACCGAAAAGATTGCTGAAAATGACAAAATGTCAAATCTGAAAACGACCCTCATGGAAATTGAGAAAGGTCATATCGACTCCAATGGCGTCGAACTGACGGAGACTCGAAATCGTTTGCCCGCAGCGCTTCAGGCCTACACCCAGAATCGTTTCGACCTTGGAGAGATCCTTTTCAAGTACCGGGAGCTCTTGAAGCCAACAAAGCGCTGGGGCCCCACAGCCAGGGCGATTGCCGCTGCAATCAATCGAGACGAGCGCACAGTCTATCGCATCGTTAAGGGCTATGAACTCGCAATCCAGCTGTCTCCGGAGGTGCTTGCTGTCCTCGCGGAGCGAAACGTCGACCCGGCTGAACCGAAGAATTCGAGAGCTGTCCGCAAGCTCCTGGAGATGCCAAAGCCTGTTTCGCCTCAGGATGCTGATGCCGCGGTCAAATACGCATTTGATAAGGTGTCGAAGACTGGTGCCAGGAAGACCGCCCAGACAAAGTCTGACAGTGTTGAAGACTTCACTGCACGAGTGGTGAACCTGTTTGCTGAGTGGTATCAGGGTGCTATGCCGCAGCAACGGGACAATGACGTGCGCCACGCCCTCGAGATGGTTATCGATGATTTGGTCAAGCTGGGCGCGGATCGGGGCCGCCTTCAGCCGCGGAAAAGTGGAATCCAGCTCGGACGCAAGCCAGTCAGACCAGCGGCGATGGAATGTGAGTTCCCGTTCTTTTCCGAACTTCACGCGGGCGCCAGTTGACGATGCCGCGGAGTTTTCAATAAGCCCCGCGATCTCTTCCGCTGCGATGTGAAGTTCTGAAGAAGAAGCGCTCATCCCCTCGGACTCTATCGATCTGCGATTCGCTTTTGTTGCCAAATGGTCTGCGATAGAGAGCCCCGGCCTGGAAGGCCGTTGCTGTCTATCGCCAACACGATCCAAAGCTAGTTGTGTTGCACCTGCCGCCGAATATTTACATACCCCTCAGGCAGGTATGGCTGCAGATCCTTCTTCACGTAATGGGTTACCCCGAGCGACTGGCAGAGATCGATCATGCGATGGGTGTACCCTTCCCAGTCCGGTTGACAGTTAATCGGCAAATGATTCAACCGCCCGATCTTGTAAAGGTCGACAAATTCATGCGTCTCCCTGACAATCTGCAGGCTTGAATCGCAATCGATCGTGGGTTCCAAACTTACCCAGGTGAAGATGCCGGCATCATGAAATTTCCTGAGCGCCGCAACGCGATCCCCCGATAATGCACCTCCCCTTTCCCATTTCAGTGAAAATGAATCGTCGAGGCTTGTGAGTGTGGAGGCGAAGGCATCTCGCGTCGGGCGAAAAAGGTCCAGATCCTTCAGTGCTCTCGTGCCGCCTTTGGTCAACACGCAGACCCCGAGCCCATGCTCGATCAGGATTTCAATGGTGGGGCGGCTGAGCGACGTGTCAAATGGGTTGTAGACATCGGTGGTGAAGCTAAGCATGACCTGTTCCCGGATGCCTGCGGCCTGGTATTTTTGCGCGTCTCTGCGAAGGTTGTGGAGGTAATTTGGGCGGGGTAGCGCTCCCGCGTCAAACTCCTCGCGTTTCATTTTGAGTACTCCCGGCGCAAAACAGTAGAGACAGGAATGTCCACAGCCCCTGTAGGGGTTCGCGGCCAGCGGAGCATATTCGCCTGCCTGGCCGGCCGGGCCGTAAATATAGGAGCATCCTTTGATTGCGACGCTCGGCTGCTGTTCGATTTCAACTAAGTTATTTTGCATTGTGTGCATCTCCTTGAGTTCCGGTTCCTGTTACGTTGTTGCTGCTCTTAAGCGCCTGGTATTGTGCCTGGGTCAGGTGCAGCCAGACTCCGCCACTACCGGACTTGATCGCCTGGTCCAGCGACAGACGAGCTTTCTCGTCCCGAAGACCATGTCCGCGCCGCGCAGTTTCGCAAATCTTCCGCGGATCGCGAAATCTAAGCTCCCTCGGGAGCGGCGTCATCAGATCCCAGTCCAGAAACTTGCAATGCCAGCCTTCCTGATGGATGAACGACATGAAGATTCGGCGAGTTGGAGGCAACCGGCAAAGCTCACATCGTTGTACGCCCATCGTGTGCGGCACCGGCAGCGGCGCCATGCAGCCGCAGCAGATCTGCCCCGCCCGTATTTTGGTTCCGCCGAGAGCCCGTTTTCCCGACGTCTGCCTGCGAGCGGAATCGGCGTACTGGCGCATCCAGTACTCGCATCGTTCTGCGTTCGTCAATCTGATTCCTTCCTTCTTGCCAAATTGTTTATTGGCGTTGTGGCCCGGCTGAGCGGCGTCGCTCTCAGACGGGTATGACGTTAGAGCCTTGTTCCCCAACCGCTGCGCTTCCCGCCAGAACCCGGCAGGAAGCGCTAAGCATTGCTTGAGGAGGGCATGCGGACCATGCGGCCCGCGTCAGCTAGGCGCCGCCATGTTTCCCTCTGGGGCGGGATCAGGACTTGGCGGAATTCGACCAGTGGTCTCGATTCCAGTCAGAGGCTCTCGATTCGGGAGTTAATCCGCGACGAAAATGATCGCCGATGCGAAGAAGGATCCGGACTCGTCGCCGCTCACCATCCGCTCGCTTTCAAGATGGGCGCAGGCCAATATCTCCTCGCCTCCCCAGAGCTCCCACGGTTCGTCCGCGACAACGGATTCTGGAAAATCGTCCCAGGTGACTGTCAGGGCGATGAAATTGCGGCCGCGTCCATCGACTGTCCATTTGCCTGGGCCGCCGCACCCGTTGCATGAATGGATTTGAATTGCGCTCCGCAGCGCGGCTATGGCCGCGGTGCGGTTGGGGAGTTTTACAGTTGACATCGAGTTCTTTCTGCCGGCTTGTGCCCGCCGGCTCGGGGTTTTGACATGTTGTGGTTTTGCCGCAATTTGGGTTAACCTTCGGTTCTTAGGAACTGCCAGGCCGGCCTTCGCGGCGCTTCCGGCAGAGGCGCTGCGACAGGTTAGCTGCGGCGGGAAATGCGGACCTTCCCACGCCATCCGGCAGTGCTGCTCACCGTGGATCCATACCGGGCGACGCCCCAGATCTGGCTCCCTGTGCCCGGATTGGAGTTGTTGGGCTGGAAGCGGGAGTCAGCCCTTTGCGGTGCGATCCGTCGGGCTACCTGGCTCGGAACCTCGTTGGAAACTTTCTCAAAGGCGAGGTCCAGTAACAGCGCGGGCCCGGACGCAATTTTCACATCCGAATCCAGGAAGACGAAGTCCGGAGGGAGCAGAACATAGTCTCCATCCCCGTGAATAGTCAGCCCGGGCGCCGGGTGTTTGCCGTTTGGCCGCAGGATCATGCCTGCCGGGAAGCTGTAAATCGCAAAAGTACGCCAGCCATCCCCCGCACTGAGAGTCTGCCAGTCGGAGTCCTCCCCCTGCAGGCAGCTGATCTCCAGTGCAACGAGGCTGTTGAAAGCGTTTGCCCCCAGCTCTCCTTCCATCTCGACGACGAAGACTCCGGCGTCCGGTTCCGGACCCGTGGCAAATGCCCAGCCAGCAGGGGCCTCGGCGGCGAGTTCCGCGAGCCTGTCCAGGTCGCTCGTCGCCTCGCCAATCCGGGCTTTGATCAACGTGGTGGCCGCGTATCTACTGCTTTGGGAAATCGGGAAGATCCTCAATCCGCGATTTGCGCCGGTGCCGACGTTGGCTGGAAGCTCCGCGCTCTGGCGCAGAGGATTCGGTTGGACGGCGGTGGATTTGGCATGGTTGAGGAACGCGTTCGCTATTATGAAATCTTCTGCTGAATGAAAATTCATCGTTTTTCTCCAAAAAAAGGCCCGCCGCACCGTTGCCCATAAAGAGCAGTAATGCGGCGGACCGGTATGTCTGGTTGAGAGTTGACGGAGGTGCGCTATCCCGCGCAATGCGGGAGATCTGACCGCTCAGGGAACGGTCACGCGCGGACGGCTATTTGGTTGTGAGGGATGTTGGACAACTGCTTGATAGAGAGCGAATGTGGGGTTCCCAGGCCGGAGGGAGCCGCGGTTGGATTGATGTCGGGTTCCTGCTAATTAAGTCCTGATCACCTCCTTGTTTTTCTCAATGCGCCAAATCGTCTTGGATGAGCCTGGCTAAATTTCCTGGCGGCGACCATGTGAACTGCCTACAAAAAATCTGCCGCACTTGAGCCTGCATGAAGGCTGGATTACGGCTGAATGGTTCTTGTGCTCAAAAAAAGCCCGCTGGTGCGGGCAGCGGGCTGAAGTTCGATTATTTAGAAGTGGAGGTTGTGCGGTTTGAACCTTTCATCTGAAGGATTACCCATAGCTACAAGACAACCGCCAGATCGGGCGTGACGGTCTTCCGATTGATCCTTGGGCGTTTGAACTTCATCTTGAGGTCTTCGAAAACAAGATCGAGACTCAGTTGCACATCTTCGTCTTTGTTCCTGCGTTTTTTGGGCCGCCCAGCTGGATCGCTCGGGGCTCTTCCCTGGAATACAAGTTTGAGATCCTTCGCGATAATGGGGTACCCCAGAGCCCGTTTGGTCTTCCGGGAACCCGATTCATTTCCCTCAGCCCACCGCGACTTTTCAAGATTGCGATATAAAGTGCCGTAATCCGGATTCTCAAAGTCAAGCCTCGCTGCTGCTGCCTCAGCGGACCAATTGGTGGATTTAGACCCTTCCGAAGATGCGGGAAAGTCATCATTTGAAACAAAGGGTTCACTCTCGATCTGCTCGGGATGATCCTGACAAACGTTGCAGAGGATACGGAATTCACCAGGAGATCCGGTTGGGACTAAATTCAATTGGTCGCGGTCGAAGAATCTATCGCATGACTCGCATTGGTTCCCCAACATGGAACCAAACGTACGTAGATCTTTCCTTTTCAATGCTTCCTCAAGCAGCTGAGAATTGGCTTTCTCCAAGGGCAGGATCGCGTTTCGGTTGTTGGTCCATTCCTGGTCAATAGGTCTAAGACACGAATTGCAGACGATCGAGCTTTCAGCAGGCAGGTATTTCTCAATGAACACCTGCGTGGAATCCTCTTCATCGTAGGCTCTTCGACATTCCATGCAGATTTTTGGGACCAAGTTTGGATGCCCTGGACGATCTCGGGCACTTGGATAGATCTCGAATTTTCTGAGTAAACAATTGATACGATAGGCATGACGAAAATACTTGATATCTTCATTCTTTGCTCGCTCGATCCTGAAGGTTTTAGATGGAGCCAAGGCGCCGAACAGTAGCTTCCCTTTCAATACCTCAAACGTGTATCCCCTACCCTGGTTGTTCACATTTCGGATCACGCTGTTGAAGCCTTCGGTATAGGCGTTCGTCACTCTCTCATCGAAAAAAGTTAATAACTCCTCCCTCCACTTTGTTATCGCTGTAACCACTTCCTTGAATGGCCTGCGCAGCTTATCCGGAAGCGATACATCCCATTCCTCGATAGCACTTCTTGCTGCTTCCTTTTGTTCGAATTGGTAGATATCGCAGAAATTTTCCTTCCGAATGTAAACCTCCAGCAGATCGGGCCAGCTGGATAGCCACTTTAAGAACCGCGGACGAATATCACGTGGGATCTTCCCCCACCTTTTACGAAGAAAGCCCGCATTGTCTTTCCACTCTTCGGTTTTTTTCACTTCTGTATATTTTCTGCTTATGCGGATTCTTACCCGATCGACCGCTTTGTTGGCCCCTCGGACGACATGAAATCGATCGATCACTATCGGTACGCCAGGAAAGGCCTCCGTCACAGCCGTGCGGTAGTTTTCATACATGTCCATGGAGACTCCGCGCGGCTGGCGGCCTTTCTCAAAGGTTCCCATCCATTTCTTCACCGTATCGAGCTTGCGATTTGGCAGCACATCGATGGGCCTCCTTTGCGCGGCATCGACCAGGACACAAACAAAGCTGTCGATCTTTCCATCGAGCTTTATCTCATCGATCCCCAGCCATTCGGGCATGTAGGGCTTGTAAGTCCTGTTTTTTTCCGCGATGTACTCGTAGGCAATGTCACGCACCGTTCTCTCGGGACAGCCACATGCGTTGGCAATATCGCGGAAGGTGTAATCGAGGCAGGATGTGCGGATCCACTCAAGGCACCTGGTCGTCATGGACCGTTCCCGGTCCAAACCCTCGATTCGCTGCACGAAGGTCCTGTTCTTCCGAGGCTCGTTGCAGCCTCGGCACACGAAACGTTGCATTTCGACCACGAGAAGGATGCGATCGTTGAGGATGGGAATATCGCGATAGTTATGACTCCGCGTTCCATGCCGGAAGACCTTCCCTTCTCTTGGAGCTCCGCAAAGATCACAACGCTCCTGCTTTTTCTGAGCCTTGTAATAGAAACGACGGGTCCGGTTTGCCCGATCAACTTCTTCTCCTACCCTGACCAGATCGTCAAAACCAATTATGTCCATGCGATATAGATCGGCAACAATCCGCTTAACATCCCAAGCGGGAGTTTGTCAGACCACTTCATCCACCCTCAAGTAGCTGTAGAGCGTCTCTCTGCTCACATGAAACTCCGTCGCCAGGGCAGTCCTACGTTCCCCGAGGGCAGCCCGCCTTCTAAGCTCATGAATCTGTGAGGCATTGAGGAGGGGCCGCCGGCCCTTGTATTTTCCAGCCGCTTTGGCCAGCACAATTCCCTCGCGCTGCCGATCGAGGATCATGGATCGCTCAAATTCAGCGACAGCGCCAATCAGAGAGAGGAGCAGAACAGCAAAAGGAGAATCATCGCCCGTGAATCGGAGGTTTTCCTTCACAAATTCAACGGCAATTCCCCGATTTGTAAGGCCGCCAACAATATTGCGCAAATCGACCAGGCTGCGGGCAAGCCGATCCATACTGTGGACTACCAGGGTATCGGCCTCACGGCAATAGGCGAGCGCAGCCTGCAACTGCGGTCGGTGGGTGTCTTTGCCACTCGCTTTATCTTCAAAGCACTTGTCGAGCTGGATGGCATCCAGCTGTCTGGCAGTATTCTGGTCAGTTGTAGACACACGTTTGTACCCGACGCGTTGTCCGGTCATGGAGTTGTCTTCCTTTTGGGGTGTCAGGTTAGAAACTAGGGTTATGTCTGAAAGTGTCAGAAAATATGATATTTAACTCTATTCGGACACTCACTGGCCTGAGATCGGCTACCAGCAAGGGTGTGGATGGGCTACACCCTAAAGGGACGCCCACACTCGGTGTTTCCAGGAATTCACCTAGGAGCAAATCGAACACGGGGGAATGCCGTCAACAACCAGCCGCAGACTCGCCGACAGGTATGAATTCTGCGTCGAGACGACGCCAGCGAGTGATTCTTGCAGCACTCGTCTGTGCCTGGGCTTGTCGTCGATTGCGGAGCAGGAGGCAAAAGCATGCAAGCCACGCAAATCGACATTCAACACGCCGACTTTGGCGGCAGCGCGAATCCGGGTTTGGTTCTGCCGTTGCCATTACGTGTGCCTAGTCGGCCGGCAACGTGTGTCCGTTATCGATGGCGGCCGCTAGGTCCAGCTCTGCGAGCGGGCTTATTAAAACAACAAAATGCTCAGGCTCAACAAGCGGGATGTAACAGAATCGGTGCTTCCCAAAGGGGGCGGCATAATCCACCACAAACTCCTTAAGGCCGCGTAAGCTGTTCCCGATTTGGGATTCGAGATAACGTTGCCTTCTCTGGCGAAGGGGACGCGGTTAATCATCGATCTCCATAACCAAAAACGCTACAGGTTGTGCCTACCTGAGCAAAAGGGGTAGCCAGTTTGGCTAAGATCGTGGGGAGTTCGCGAACCCTCTCGGAAAATCATGATGGCAGTGCGACAGGCTTCAACAGCTGGGTTGTTACTTGATCGATTTGCCCGCATTTGAGTAAGCAGCTGTACTGGCACGCACTCCTGAAACTTCAAGAAATCTTCCTGGTCTAGCCTTGTTGGTTCGATTCCGGCGGAACCCACCTCAAGCTGCTTGCGAAAAGTTACGGGAGTGACGGCCGCGCTGAGCGTGATCGACAGATTATCCGCCCGGCTCCCGCAGGGAGTGAACGCGCCAGCCAGCTGGGAATTCGCGAGCAATCCAGCGAAGGTCCACCGGACCGTTCGCCCTTTCGCCTTTTCGACCTCGACCACTAGGGCGTCCGGGGCAACGCAGTTAGCATCTTCGCGAGCCTGATCAATCTCAACGGCAGCCCGTTTGGACCACTCCCCCTTGGAGCCTCCACCGAGAAGTATTCTTCGGACGGCCTGGCACATCTGGTAGCTGAGAGGCTGACTCTCGCCAAGCCAGTGTGAGCGGCCGATGTATTCGGACGGCACTACATAAGCCGTCTTATGTTTGAAGTCGAGGTCCGTTACCTGCCAAGCCCGTCCGCCAAGCGAAAGAACCGCGGGCTCGCCGTCTGGCCGCTTAAAGGATAGCGGATGCACACTACCCAGGTTCCGCGGGCCTGAGAACACTGTAAAAACGGGCGGGGTGTCGAAGACAGACAGCAGATCCATGAAGTTCTTGCCTCCATAGAGTCGCTCGCCCTCCGGTCCAATCCCCACAGTTCCCCCATCCTGTACAAGTATTTGGCGCGACAGCATGTGGGCTAGCATCAACTCTACATCGCCTTCGGTGATTTGCATGGGAACAATGAGATTAAGCAGCCATTCCCTCCAAGTGCTGCGCCCGATTCCACCTTGCTGTAGTACCAGTGTCATCAACTGTTGGGCGACGACATGAAGTGGCTGCGGCGGGGGAGCCAACGGCTCAACATACCCCTCACGCCAAAGCAGAACGAGCGCACTTGCTTGCAAGAGGGCCGCACGCGAGGTTGCCAGGAAGAGGCAGTTGCGCCGCGTACCCGCTCGTCGGCCTGTTCGCCCGAGTCTCTGAAGAAACGATGACACAGTTCCCGGAGCGTCTAGCTGGATGACATGGTCTAGGTCAGCACCGGTTGCTTCGAGAAATTTCGTAGCCAAGAGGAACCGTCAACAAGTTCTCATACCTGCGACGGGCTCAACGAACGCATCCAGCGTTCTGACTTGCCACCGGTCAGTGCTCCAAAAGAACTCCCAGCCTCCGTTTCCACAGCAGTAGCAGTAGAGGATGCCGACTCCACGGGTACAGATTCTATTACTTCTTCCAGCCAGCCGCTTCCGCTCTCACGGGCCGTCAAGATTAACGCCCCCGATAACCTACCTTCGCTCCACACTCGAGCTAGCGGCCTCAAGCATGTCTATTCAGACAGGCACAATTCCGGAGAACAAATGAGCTTTCACTTCCCAGCTAAAACTAGTAGAGGTTCCAAACGAAAACGACGGTGACTTTTCGGGTGGCGACACACTACTTCGCACGGAAGTGCAATTCGACCTCGCAGGGAGCACACGGCTACGCCTGATTCAGGACATCAGAAAGCGATGAAGCTGAGCCGAATTCATCCGTGGAGGCGACTTCACCCACAGCCGGGAACACAGGGCTGCCCGGTGACCACAGCTCAACGCTCTCGGAGTTTTCGGCGTAGAAATCAGCATCTGTAGTCGCACGCACAGATTCCCGCATTCCAGGTGCGCAGTAAGCGTACTCCCGGTGCCCCAGGGCTTTCGTTTCGACACCCGGCGGCAAAATGGTGGCAGATAGGACGATTCGGTCAAGGTCATCCATCGTATATGGAGCAGGTGGCGGAGCGGCCCAGTCGATGTCGCTGTCGGCGGCTTCATCCAGGTCAAGCCCCGTCTGTGGTGCGCGAACCTGGTCATCAAGCTGCCCGACCGCTGCTGCTCTTGAGCCGTGCTGCAGGACGATCCCCTTAATTCGACTTGAAAGCTGCGAGAGGATTGGTTGCAGACCTCCTACGAACGTCTCAAAAAGGTGAATGCGTGTGCGCAGCACACGATAGATGTCAGCTTCAACGGTGTCCTCGTAGTGCAGGTTGACAATCTGGATCTCGGGGTACTCCTGTCCGAGCCTGTCAATTCGGCCGATTCTCTGCTCTACTCGCATCGGGTTCCATGGCATGTCATAGTTGACAACGGCCCCGCAGAACTGGAAATTGAGACCCTCTGCCGCGGCATCGGTACAGAGCATGATCTGCGCTTGGCCTTCTTTAAAGAGACGCCGGGCATTGTCACGACTGACGTGCATCCAGGAGCCGGAACCCATCGGCACTTCGCCACCGCGGCCCGAGAAGCACAGCAAGCGGAAGTTCGTCTCTCTGAGCAGGTACTGGCGAAGAAAATCCATCGTATCGGTGTATTGCGTGAAGACCATGACCCTCGTGTACCCTTGGGCGGAAAGTCCTTCGAGAATGCCCTTGAGTTTGTCCGCTTTACTGTCAGGCGGAAGTGCGGCTGCTCTCTTGGCCAGGCTCTCGATCGTGGTCATCTCCTCGACTACAAGGGCCTCTCTTTCCAGCTTCGCGGCTTCCGAGGAGTCGAGCAGCTCATCATCAAGCTCGTCATCGTAGGTATCGTCATCGAGCGTGTTCTCCTCACGCTGAGTATTGCCGGCCTTGATCGAGTCCAGGTGTGCGGCCAAGGTCTTCCTCAGCGCAAAGAAGCTGCTGGCCAGCCGCCTCCGGTAGATGGTCATCACAAACCCAACCGCGGTGCGATCTGTTTGCGCCGCCGCGTTGTAGCACCTGGAGATGTAATCCTCGACATCGGTGTAGAGGCGCCTCTCTTCGGCGGAGAGGTCGACAAAAACATCAGTGACCTTCCTGTCCGCAATTGGCGTTGAAATCTTACCTTCCTTGAAGTACTTGCGCAGCAGATCGCGGGTGTGCCGAGAGACCAGTTTGCGTACTGGAGTGTTGGCCCTCATCAGCCGCAAAGCTACCTTGCGGTCCTCGGAACTCAATTGCGCTCGCGGGACCTGTGCGTGGTCACGAAGGGCCTTGAGTATCCGCTTGGCGCGAATGGTGCTTCCCGAACAGAGTCGCAGACACTCCTCAAGAGTCACCTCTCCGTACGCTGTCTCCACGGCACGGAAGAGGTATGCAAGGTAGTCGAGTATCGCCGTCGATGGATTCGTTCCGGCAACCTCCTCAAAGAAGCGCAGGAATGCGTTTTGATCCCACTGCGGGGGCAGCCCCAGGAGATCTAACAAATCCCATACCTCAAGCGGAGCAACCTGCATCGGTGTCGCAGTCAGTAAAATCAACCCGTCTGTTTGCACCTTCAGCCGGCTCATCAGCCGAAGCAATTGGTTGGGCCGCGTGTCGGTCCCAACGCCGCCTGCCCGTCGGCGAGCGTGATGCGCCTCGTCCAGCACTACTATGTCCCAACGATCCGCCCGCAGCAGTTCCTCCGCGCGATCCCTACGGCGCATCAACTGGCTCGACACCAGCACGAACTGCTGCTTGTGCCAATCAGTCGTACTGACCGGCTTCTCATGCGAACCCTTCAGTGCGGGAGACGGGTACCAGCGAAGTTTTTGGCCGTCATAGATGGGCCAGTTCAAGTTGAACTTTTCCCGCAGTTCGATCTGCCACTGCCCCAACACCGCTTTCGGCGCCAGGATCAGAACACGCTTGGCCCGTTCTGCCAACCAGGCCTGGCGCAGAAGCATGCCTGCCTGAATCGTTTTGCCCAGTCCTACCTCGTCGGCAATCAACAACCGCGGCGGCCAGTTGTCATACATCCTTCGAAACGCCCTCGACTGATGAGGCCACGGAGATATGGCTGCAGTGACCTCACCCACGCGCTCGCCACCGTTGGGAAACTTAGGCGCCTCTTTAATGAATCCCCACACCAGGCGCCGCAGTTCACTCGCCGTTGGCGGCAGAGGTGGCAGTTCAACCTCGACGGGCGCATCTATCCCGCCCTTCAGTGGCTCGTGCTGCTCAAGCCGTGCGGGCCGGTCGTCGGCAGGAAGGAAGCGAAGCAGGTCCTCGCGCACCGCACTTGGCACGTCCAATGTGATGATGTGCGGTGACTGGTTTGCCCACACCTTAGCAAAGTGTTCGTCTTCCGCGGTGACATGGTTCAACTCGCCCGACCAACTCGTAAAGACGTGAAAGCTTTCGGCGTTGAAGAGCCAGCCGGTGGCAGTCTCGTTCAAGCTTCCGCTCCACGCGATGCGGTCTCCGGCTTTGTCTTCGATGACGCCGGTTTTCTCATGGAAGATACCGTTGGCAGCAACAGGCTTGCGGTCTTGATTGCAAGGGACCGCGACCTTTACTTCCAGGATTCCCTTCGCCACCATCCATGCAAGCAGTTCCAGGGCGCTACTCTCGCTATGGTCGCCGGGCTGCAAGGGAAAAGCACCAATCCGTTGCTCGACTGCGTCGTGCAGCTTCTGGCCCTTCTCAATCGCGTCAACTTCTTTCTGGTCGAGGGTGCAGCCAACCACGAGGCGCATGTATCCGTTGTTGCGAACCACCCCTTCGATGCCACGAGCCGCAAGCGCAAGCGCCGTAGCTCCGAAGTAGCCAGTCGATCGGCAGTACCTCACAGCCGTCTCAAGAGCGGGCACATAGAAGAGCCTCACCAGGTTTCCGTCACCCTGGGAGTACTTCGGTTTCCACGTGTGGTCTGTCAGCAGGCTCATCTTGGCTCACGCTTTTTCCACGAATCCATT
>Ga0302140_10001044_pt1 | contig 36134 bp, 32 predicted proteins | sample I_Bog_E1_1_FD_202095 | JGI IMG/M metagenome (GOLD analysis project Ga0302140, IMG submission 202095) | Peat permafrost microbial communities from Stordalen Mire near Abisko, Sweden - I_Bog_E1_1 | ecosystem: Environmental > Terrestrial > Soil > Wetlands > Peat | place: Sweden: Abisko, Stordalen... | reverse complement strand
CATAAGTTAAGCGGATTCTACCTTCGATTTTTTGACGAATTTGGGGTGGGGGGGGTGGGGTCTCAGCGTTTTTGGGGGTTTGAAGGCCGGAAAAACAGGGATCAGGAATCGGAAAACAGGGGCAAAGGCGGGGCGATGGAATTGGCGAGGGCGCGGGTTGTGTTTTGCTGGACGATTTTGGCATGCGAAACACCTCTACAAGGATTTTGCGCCAAAAGGGGTTAATTGCCTGCACATGTGGTGTGGGTGGAAGTTGTTGGATTTAAGTAGGTTAGCCAGAGTCAGTCGGGGGAGGGGCTTGCTTTTTTTTGGATGGGGTATGGGGGATCGGGTTGCAGGCCTGCCGGAAGGCACATTCAGTGGTTCGATCAATTTTCAAAATGCGTTTGCCCTGCTACTTCTCCGGCTTTTCCGTGCTCTCGGCGGCCACGCTCTTGTCCTTGGGCCCAAGCAGGAACTGAAAGCCGACATAAGCAATCCAGTTGGGCTCGGAGTTTTGGCGCGTCACTGCCTGGATGCTCCGGCCACCCATGAAGAGAAGGCGGATGGTGTTGGCGCGATTCAAGCTTTGGCGTCCGCCGGCATCCAGGGTCAGCTCGCGCTGCCTGGGGGCTTCGCCGATGCGGTTCGCATCCTGCAGATCGTAGAGCTCGCAGTAGATCTCGAGACGGTCATTGAACTCGTGACCGGCAATCAAGCCCCGGCCCCAGCGGCTGGGAACACGATGGTTCCCGAACCAATGACCAACTTCGCCGTTGAAGTGGATGGGACCCCACTTGGCGGTCATCTCCACAGGCAGGTAGTACTCCGGACCATCCTCCACAATTCCCCGCCGCACTGCGCTGGTTGGGTTGTTGAAGTAAGCCTGAGGATAGGTCCCGATGGAAAAGTCCATATTCTCGTCCGTGGGGGCTTCTCCGGCCTTGTGGTGTTCATAGGGGCGCCATTTGATGCCGGGAAAGGAGCCTCCCAGACCGGCTCGGGTGGTGTTATTGGGATCCGTCGCCACCGCCATCGGAATCTCATATTTCAGTTGAATCCGGTCTCCCCAGCCATAGTTCAGGTCGATATCCGGAGTCTGATAGCTCGAAGCTCCCGGATTGTGATTGCCAACCCAGCCGATGTTGATTTCCCAGTGCTTATTGCCGGGGGTTCCGGGGTCGTCGGTGATGAAGGGTGGCCCGCCCTGGGCGCGCGCAAGGGTAGGGGCGATGGCCAGAGCCACCAGGAGAATGAATAGAAAAGGCCTGCGCATAGACTTAAGAGTGGCTCTCCCAAAAAGACAGCAGGATGAAATTCAGCTTGAATTGCCTGAATTGAACGGTAGCACCGCACAGGTGAAGGAATGCTTAAGAACCGGCGACTTACCCGCTGAAACCTGCCTGCCGGAGTTTCCTGCGCATTTACGACCCCGCATCCGGGCTGTCTCTGCGATACTAACTTGTTATGCCAATCGACGACTTGCAACAAGCAGCGCAAAAGATTGCCGGATTCCTTGCCAACCTGAACCAGCTGGGCGGGATGCGCCTGAAGTACCGCATCACTGCTGGCGAGGGCGCGCAGGACGCGGCGGGGGTTGAGACTCACTCGATCAACGTGGAGCTGGCCGGGCCGGACACTCCGCTGGCGACCCAGCACAACGGCGAGCTGTTGCGCGCGCTGGAGACGATCTCCGGACAGATGCTGCGGCTTGACCAGCGGGAACACCACCTGGTGAGCTTTGACGCGGGCAACTTCAAGGCTCTTCAGGCGCAGGAGCTGAAGCAGCAGGCCGAAGTGGCTGCGGACAAGGTGATCCGGTCGGGGATTCCGTATGCGTTTCCGCCGATGAACAGCCGCGACCGGCGCATGATGCACATGGCGTTCAAGGACATTGAAGGCGTGGAGACGGCCAGTTCCGGCGAGGGACAGGATCGGTTTCTGGCGGTCTTTCCGACGGGCCAGACGCATTTGCCGGTGACTCCGCAGACGCGACCGCGGGGCTTTGAGCGCGACGATCGGCGACCGAGACGCAGGGCCTAGTTCGATCCGGGTTTGAAAAGTGGCTCCTTTCTGCTGGTTTTGGGCTCAAAACCGCAGGAAGGAGCCATTTTTCGGCTCAAAATACTCTGTTTTTCGGGGTTTATGTTTACTGAATGGTTACTGACTTAAGAGCTTATATTATTGATTGTAAACACGTTAGCGATTTGGAAAAGCATGGAAAACAGCAGGGGGGGTGGGGTACGGCCTTTTTTCGCCCTGTCGTGAGCCTGGAGGCCACACCTAAGAACCACTGTACGCCGATCGGGGTTAATTGCATGCAAAAGTCATCGCATTTATTTGACGCCGGCGCGGGAGAGGGTTGATGGCGGCCCACCCTTCGCAAAGGGCGCGAAGAATGGGGCACCCGAGCGCGTTGGATTGACATGCCGGATTGGGCACAAGGCAAAGAAAAACAACGACAAGCATGGGGAAGAACAACGACAAACACGGGAAAGGCAACGACAAGCACGGACCGCGTGTTACCCTGCTTGGTTCCGAGGTGTTCATGCGCCAGCCTGTTGTCTCGTTCGCCGGGGCGGCCACGTCCTGTCTGCGCTTCGCGATTCTTACCGCGTTGCTTGCCTTCACCGCACTTCCGCTGCTGGCGCAGGAGCAGCCAATCCCAGCCGAGCTCCAATTCCTGAACAAGGTGGGCAAGCCGTACCGCATCACCTATGAACCGTGGACCGAATTCCAGATGCCGGGGGGAGACCGGGGAGGCGGCGGGATTGGAAAAGTTGTGCGGGGAAAGCACTGGTCGTTTCCGGTTATCGTTCCCGGCGCGATGACCCAGGACGCGATCTGGGGCGTTATCAAGCCGGCCTTTCTGGCGAACGGTTGGACGACGGTGCATGAGTGGTCGAACGGGGGAATCGAGTTATTTCTTCACTACCAGAAGGGCGGGGTGGAGGCCTGGGCCACAACCGGCCCAGGCGACCCGGAACGTGCGGGAGTGGATATGGTTGAGATTGCGCCGATGCCCTTCACGTTCACGCTGAGGCCGCCAGCGGCCACACCGGAGCCGGTAGACCCGAGCAAGGGCGATTTTCCATGGCTGGGGCCGCTGCCGGGTTCCAAATTCAGAAGCAGCGCGGCGGACCCGGCACCCTTTTATGTGGGCATCAAGGGAGCGCCGGAGCCTGAGCTGGTTGCGACCGGTTCGATCCTCAAGGCGTATTACGCGCCGCCGGATGGACTTTCAAACCAGCTTTTCCGCGTGGCCTATCACGACGCTCTGACCGCGGCCGGCTGGACCATTGTGAATGAATTTGTGGGCTCGGATGTGGCCATATCGGCGCATTTCACGAAGAACGGCCGTAATCTGTGGGCATATCTGCACAAGAATGATACCTACGACATTCGCGTGGCCGACGCCGGCGCGGTGAACAAGGGCATGGGCAGCGATCTGAAGACCAACTGCCATGTGGCTGTCTACGGGGTGCTTTTCGACTTCAACAAGTCGACGCTGCAGGCGGCCAGCGATCCTGTGTTGCAGCAGATTCTGGATTTGATGAAGAAGAATCCCACGCAGAAGATTGAGGTGCAGGGGCACACGGACAACGTGGGCGGCGACGCCTACAATCAGACGCTGTCAGAGGCGCGCGCCAAGGCAATCGTCGGCTGGCTCACGCAGCATGGGATTGCGGGAGATCGGCTGACGGCGAAGGGCTTTGGCAAGACCAGGCCGATAGCGGACAACGCAACCGATGTGGGGAGAGCGAAGAATCGGCGGGTGGAGATTGCCGACCCGAGTTGTGTCGCAAAGCGGTAATTGATGGTGCGTTGGTTGCCAAGTTTCAGCGAAAACCCGCTGAGGATGGCGGGTTTTCGTTGAAGCTTTCGTTTGTCCCCGGGGGGAAGTTTGCGCAAACAGATCCCGATGGCTAACGGTGTTAGTTTTGGACGAGTCCGAAGGAGCGCCAACCAAGCCTGTTGCTCCATCCCCGGTCCCCAAAAGCGAGGGACCGGGGGCACCCTCGACATGATCAGGAGATATTGGCGGGACCGGCACCAACCGCCGAGAGTACTCCAACCGGGAGGTTTGGGCGGTGAGGCGCTTCCGTCCCCGGCGTAATCCCCGCAAGGCCCATCCCTGGGGAGGGATGGGCTATGCGGGGCTAGCGTTGGGCAACGGGCGTCGTCGAACCTGGATGGTGCATGGGGACCTCGATACGCGGATGGACATTGACTCCAGGGTTGTGGAGGCGCGAGGCGGGAAGAGAGAAGGGATGAGGGGTGGGATGGGGGGCGACTCCGGACCCTTTCGCCAGGGTTGCGGCTTTCTGTTCGGCCTGGAAGCGGTCGGTGACGTCGAGGAGCCGCTGGCCCTCGTATCCGCGACGGCGGGCGACGATGCGGTAGTCGAATTCGAGAGAGGAGACGCCGCCGCCGGACTCGCGGACCTCGAAGGTGGTGGGAGTGTTGTTGATGACGTAGAGGCCCTTGGAATCGCCGCGGGGGGTAAGGAAGACGTGGTAATCGGCGCCGGCTGCGACGATCTCAGAGAAGGCCGGGTCGATGGAGACGACGGCGACGCCGTTGAGGAGGCGGCCGGAGCCGAAGTCCTCCATCCAGTTTTCAGGGGACTGGACGGCGTAGGTTTCCACGGTGCGGGTACCGCTTCCAGCCGAGACCAGGGTTTTGATCTGACCGGTGCAGCTGAGGCTTCCGCCGCTGCCGATGCCGCATGTTCCGCCGTCGGCGCTTTTGGCCATGAAGGTTTTGAAGAGGCCGGTGGTGCCGCCGGAGTAGGCGTTTAAAGCGAAGAGGGTTGGGTAATCGAGGCTGTTGTTGATGAAGACGCCGGCGTGGCTATCGTCGGCGGTTCCCAAGATGCCGACGGCCAAGGCGGGGGAAATGGCGGTGCTGCTGGTATCTGTGTCGCCCCAGACTCCGCCGTGCATGTTGTATTGAGAAAATGAGTTGCTGGTGCCGCTGCTGATGCCGAGGACCCCGGCATTTTGCGCGGATTTGCTAAGGGCGATCGCTTGCACACCGTTTCCGCCGCCTTCGGATTCGACGTAGATGCCGGTTCCCGAGAAAATGGTCGCATTGAGAGCGAGGTTGCTCGCAGCAGTGAACACAGCGGCGGTGCCGCCGGCGTTCGTGACCCAGAGTGCCGGGTAGTCGGCCCCTTTTGTTTGCACTACCGCACCGTATGCGTCGTCAGCGGTGGCAAACAGCGAGACTGGAAGGCCGGTTCCGGCGCCAGAGGTATCGGCCCAGACGCCGGCATTGTAGTAGGGAGTATCCGAGGAAAAGGTGTTGGAATTGAAGCCCGCTATTCCCATGACACCGGCCGAACCCGGCGCGGGGGAGAGAACCTCAGCCTGCACGCCGCGTCCGGTTTCGCTTTCGCCCTGGAGTCCGTAGCCGGTATCGGAATCGCCAAAAGTGCCGACGGAGCCATTGGAGCCCCAGCCGAGAAGGGCCGCATTGCCTGGCCCAGCGGTCTGGTAGGCCTCGAGGTAGCTTTTGAATGTGTTTCCCGTCGCCAGTTGCGGGTAGATGGTGTTCAGTGTGGTTTCAAGCGCGGTGGTGTCGAGGCCGAGAGCCACTGCTCCAGCGGTGGTTGCGGCGGTGATTGGACTGGTGGCGGAGACGCTCTTGATGGCTCCGGGGAATGTCTGGCTTGGAGAAAACGTTATGACTCCGTTGCCGGCAATCGAGAGGACATTGAGGCTGGCGGAGGTGGGGGTGGGCTGATAGTGAAATTCGAGCTGGGCGGCAGGGTTGGCGGTGTTGTTGCCGACGAAGTTGGAGATGATTTTGAAGGTGGAAGTCACCGGCGCTTTCGTCGAGCTGGAGTAGGAGCTGGAGCTGAATTCAATGAGCTGGGAACGCTGTCCGGCGGCGACTGTAGCGTTGGCGAGGATGGGTAAGGAGAGATTGCCGGCGACGTTCGCTGAGCCACCCACATCGAGAGTAGAGGCGGGGGCAACCTGGTTTATGCCGATTTTGGACGCTAGCTGGGTAATCAGAGAGTTGCCCTGGGCGAGTGCGCCGGTCCAGATGGGGATGGTGCCGGTGGTGCCGGAGCCGGAAACGTTGGGGACGAGGTTGGACGCCGGGGTGGGCTGTGGCGCAGTCACGGAACCGGCCTCAGTGAGCTGAGCGAGCTGCGCCTGAGTAACAAATTCAGAGGCTGCGTGGCCAGCGAGCGACTCAGCATCGGCGGACTTCATGGCGTAAGGGACGCTGGAGAGGAGCACACGCTCGGACTCTGGCCCCTGGTCGACGCAGACGGCGAGCCAGCGGGCGGCTCCGCCTGCGAATACGGATTGGGGCAGGCCTGTGGGGCTGGCCGCTCCAAGCAGGACAGAGTATGCGCCGTCTTCAGCGATGGCGACGTGCTGGGTCTCAGCCCAGAGAGGCTCACCGCCCTCAGCGGCAGCGTAGATACGGAAGACGGCCTCGACGGTGTCTCCGGAGCGCGCGGGGAGCTTGGCGGCAAAGCGCACCTGCTGGGGGACGATGAGCGCGGGAGCTGGGGAAACAGAGTCGGGTGTCTGGGAAGGCTCCTGGGCGAAAGCTCTTGAGTGCCCGGCAAGGGCCAGGCAGAGGGAGAGTACTGGCAGAGCCAGAACAATGCGCACCAGGCGGGATGGGGAGGAGCAAACTGACTGTACCGGCAGCATTTTGGCGCCTTTCATTGCGGACCGCTTGCGGGGGTTGGGAGGTGAAAGATGACTCTCGACCGGTGGACGGGGAACGTAGGGGACCCGATTCGAGAGCGAGGAAGTGTTCCGAACACTATAGGTGGTTTTGGGCGAGAAATTGTGACAGAAATTGTGAGCTAGAGAACTCTGGACACCTTTTTGGGCGCAACCAAGCTTCAGAAAACTCCCTTCCTTGGGCGACCAGCTGCGAGATTTGGTGGCGCTGTGGGAGAATATCGGGGCATGAGGACTTTCTTTGTTGCATTGTTGATTTTGGCGGGGGCGGTGTCAGTTGCCCCGGCGCAGAAGCGTCCGTCGGAACGAAACTTGGTGTTGATCGATCAGGATGGGTCGGGGCCGGGTGGGAGTAACCAGATGGCGATGCTGGCGCTTCTTCAGGCGCCGGACGTACAGGTGCTGGGGATCACTATGGTTACCGGCAACGCCTGGCGCGATGAAGAGACGCTGCATACGCTGCGCATGCTTGAGCTGACGGGACATGGGGACGTGCCGGTGGCGCGGGGAGCGGTGTTTCCGCTGGTGAGGACGGAGCGGGAGACGAAGCTGGAGGAGGAACTGACCGGCAAGGTGGCGTGGCTGGGCGCGTGGGGCGAGGGGCAGACGACGCTGGTGGAGACTGCGGGCGGGGTAACGCCGGTGGTGGAAGGGCAGTTCAAGGAGCATGGGCCGTATGCGATTCCGGCGATGGCGGAGGGGCGGCCTACGCTGAAGGCTGTGGACGAGGACGCGGCGCACTTCTTGATTCGGCAGGTGAGGGCGCATCCACACGAGGTGACGATTTATGCGGCGGGGCCGATGACCAACATCGCGCTGGCGATCAGCATCGATCCTGAATTTGCAGGGCTGACGAAGGGGATAGTGATGATGGGCGGGAGCTTGAATCCGGCGACGGAGGACCCGGAGTTTGCCACCAGTCCGCGGCATGAGTTCAATTTCTGGTTTGACCCGGAGGCGGCGCACATTGTGCTGCGGGCAGACTGGCCGCGGGTGGATGTGACGACGGTGGATGTGTCAATCAAGGCGCCGTTTACGCAGGCGATGCTGGACGAGATTAAGAAGTCGCAGACGCCGGCAGCGAAGTATATTGCGGCGTGGAGCCAGGACCGCTATTACCTGTGGGACGAGCTGGCGGCGTGCGCGTGGCTGGAGCCGGGGCTGATTACAAAAGAAAAGCTGGTGTATATGGATGTGGATATCAGCCATGGGCCGGGGTATGGGGACACGCTGACGTGGACGGAGGATTTCAAGCCGGCGACGGGCGTGAGGCTGGTGCATGCGCAGGTGGATGTGGATCTGGCGCGGTTCCAGAAGATGTTTGTGGGGCTGATGACCGAGTGCGGCGGGACAGCCAGCGGTTGCACACCCTGAGGATGTCGGCGAGAGGTCATTTTTTCGAGGTGGTTTGGCGGGTGGGCTGGGCTGTTTCAGCCAGTGCGCGATCGATGGTGCTGTAGAGGTCCTGCTTTGGGTTCATGACCTGGGTAAAGGGCGCGCCTTTGCCGCCGGCGGTAACGATGAAGATGGTTGGGGTGCTTGCGATGCCGGTGCGGCGGGCGAGGTCACTGTCGGCGGCGATTTCCGCGGCGAATTTGCCCTGTGGGTCGATGGCGAAGGGCAGCGCGAGGCTGTGGCTCTGGGCGAACCGCTGCGTGAACTGGTTGAGGGTGTCGGGGTTGTAGATGGAGCTCTGGGCGGCAAACACCTGGTCGCGATACTGGTCGCCAAGCCACTTGTTTTTCTGGTCGAACCAGCGGGCGTCGATCGCGGCGAACTTGCTCCAGTTGTGATAGGGGATGAGGAAGTCGTGGCGGACCCAGGGGATGTGGTACTTGGCCGCGGCAGACATGAGGACGGGGTTGGCGGCGGCGCAGGCGGGGCATTGGAGGTCGTCGAACTCGACAATGGCCACGCGGGCGCCGGCGGGCGGATGGAGCGCGGAGGCGTCGAGGACCTGGATGGGGGTTTGGGCGCGGAGGGGGACAGCGGCGAGAGAAAGGAGGAACGCGAAGGCAAGAATGTAGCGGGAAAGACGGGACATGGTGGTTGGACGGGCGACTGCGGGCGTTGGTACTGGGGAGATTGCGGAAGATTTCACGGTTTTCCCTCGGGGGCTAAAGCCCAGCGTTTATTTTCAGCCACTTGCGGCACCCTTCGACTTCGCTCAGGGCAGGCTATTGAAGCCGTGCCCTTTCAAAACTTCGGCCATTTGTTAGTTTTTCCGCAGCCTGTGAAGCCGTGCGTTTATTTGATTGGCTTTATTGGCCCGGCTGAAGAGGCTGCGAAAAAAGTCGGGTTTTGAGTCAAGATTCACAAAGAACATCCCTCGGGGGCTAAAGCCCAGCGTTTATTTTCAGCCACTTGTGGCACGGCTGAAGCCGTGCCCTTTCAAAACTTCGGCCATTTGTTAGTTTTTCCGCAGCCTGTGAAGCCGTGCCCTTGTTGCAAAACCTCGAGAATCCCCTCCAGAGTGAGTTTTTCCGCAGCCTGTGAAGCCAGCACCCTTCAACTGAAGCCTGGACCCTTGACTTTGATCCCGCTGATGCAGGATTCAACCCCGCGGCCACTATTTTGTTCCGGATCGGGTGTCGGCGATGGCCTGGTCAAGGAGCTGGAAGAGCTTGGTGCGGTCGACGACTTCAACAAACGGGGCAGTTTTGGTGCTGGCGGTGACCACCCAGATGGTGGGGGTGTGTTCGATGCCGATGCGCTGGCCGAGAGCGTAGTCGGCCTTGACCAGGGAGGCGAGTTTGCCCTGTGGATCGATGGCGAAGGGCATGGCTATGCCTTTGCTCTGGGCGAATTTCGTGGTGAAATCGACGAGAATCTGGAGGCTGGTGATCTGCGGCTGGTTGGAAAAGACGGCGTCACGATACTCGTCGCCGAGGGCTTTGCTTTTCAGGTCAAACCAGCGTGCATTTACGGCGGCGTTGAAGCTCCATGCATGGAACGGGAGCGGGAAGTCGTGGCGCACCCAGGGGATGTGGTACTTGGCGGCGGCCTCTTTAAGCAGCGGGTTGGCGTGGGCGCAGTCTGGGCACTCCAGATCTTCAAATTCGACGATGGCTACCTTAGCTCCGGCGGGCGGACGCAGGGCGGCGGGGTCGTGCACCTGGGTTCCGGGAGCGGGCTGGGAAAACTGGGCCTGGGTGGCGTGGGGGGCGGCGAAGAGTGTGACCAGGGCCAGCGCAAGTGCCAGGCGGATGCCGGCGGGGCTATTTACGACACGGAAGCGGGCGAATTGAAGCATGGCGATGAAAAGACCCCCAGACCTCTATTGTAACGGGATATGCGGAAAAAAGTGGCGTTGGCGCGGGGGCCGTGGTCAGTGGGCGGTGGTCAGGGGGCAGATTTCAGCTTATCTGCCAATGACGATTACGGTGAAGCTGCCCGGTAGGATGGGTGGCCGGGGGCGAGGGTTTTCTGGTGTGGCGGCGGGGCGCGGGCCGAACTCGGCTGTGACGGTGTAGATGCGGTCGGCGCCAGCGTCATAAGCCATGGTGCGGGCTCCGCGCTCGGTGGGCAGGGTTTCGATGGTTGGATAGCCCGGCTTGGATGCGTCGACGACCGAGAGAACTCCTTCGCCGCAGGAGGCGAATGCGAGCTTGTGGGCGGCGTCAAAGCCGGCGGCGTCGGGGCCGTCGCCGATGGTGGGGTTGGCGATGGTTTTGCCGGAGGCAGTGTCGACCACGGCCATCTGCTTGTCGCACACCGGGAAGAGGTGGGCGCCGGCGGCGTCGATAGCCAGGCCGCTGGGGCCTTCGCAACCTGTAAGCGGCCAGTTGGCGGTAATGGCCCTGGTACGCGCGTCGATGCGGATGATGGCGCTTTTGTCTTCGAGGTTGTCGTAGACCAGGCCCTTTCCATCGGCGACGGGGGACTCAGGTCGGCCGGGGAGGGGGACGAGAGCAACAACCTTCCATGTTGCTGCATCAATGACCGCGGCGTCTTTGCTGCGGCCTTCAAAGGCCCAGACTGTCTTGGTAACCGGCTCAAAGACGATTCCGTCGGGGCCCTGGCCGCCGGTGGGGATGGTGGCGACGGAGGCCAGCGTGGTCCGATCAAAAACGACGACCGCATTGGCTGGTGCGCCGTCGGTGATGTAACCGTATTTGCCGGCATCGTCGAGAGCGATTCCGTGGGTGCCGTGCATTCCGGTGATGGCGCCGATCTGCTTACCAGTTACGGCGTCGACCACCAACACCTGGGGCCCGCGGCTGAGGTAGAGCTTGTGGGCGGCTGAGTCGGCGGTCAGGTAATCCCACCAGCCGTCGCCGCCGATTTTCCATTTGTCGAGGACCTTGTAGGGCGATTGCGCAGAGACCTGGCCTGGGGCGAGGAACAGCATACAGGCCGCTGTGGACCAGGCGGCTGAGGCGAGAAGGCGAAGTGTGGTTTGTTTGGACATTTTGGGTCTCCGTGTGAAGATTTGGCGGACTTTCAAGCGGTCCGCGGGTTGGTGTCTTGGGTCATGGGTTCTTGGCGAATCAGGCTCGCGAAATGCAGGTCCTTCGGCTCCGCTGAAAAGCGCTTCGCTCAGGATGACAATTCATTTTCAACCCGCGGAAGTGTCGGACACCAGAAGAGTGTTTCAGGCGGAGATTAAAGCTTGCTGAAGAGGCGGCAATCGACTCTTATGGGGCGAGTGGAAGGCGGACAGTGACGGTGGTTCCCTGGGCGGGCTGCGCGGGATCGGGCTGGCTGGCAATCTGGATTCCGCCCTGGGCCTGCTGGACGATTGCCTTGCAGATGGCCAGGCCAAGGCCAGTGCCGCCGGTGTTGCGGGTACGCGAGGGGTCGCCGCGATAGAAGCGGTCAAAGACGTGGGGCAGGGCTTCGGCCGGAATGCCATCGCCGTGGTCCTGAATTGCCAGGTCGGCAAGGGGAGGGTTCAGGCCGGGTTCACGGGTCACGCGGATCTCCACGGTGGAGCCAGGCGGGCTGTGCTGAAGTGCGTTCAAGAGCAGGTTGGAGACGAGGAGACGGCAATCATCGGCGGGCATGGCGAGGTTGAGAATTGCTTTATCGGGAATCGGGTCAGAGAACGCGATGTTGACATTCCGCAGGGCAGCGATGGTTTCCAACTGGGTGATGACGTGATAGATGCAGTCGTTGAGGTCGGCGGTGGGCGGTTTTTCAGGATGGGAAGATGCTGTTTCGGCGCGGGCCAGGGTGAGCATGTCGGCGACCAGCGATTCGAGGCGAAGCGAATCGGCGAGGCATCGTTCGAGGCCGGCCTGGTACTCCTGCGGCGTGCGGCGCTTCATGTTGAGCAGTTGCAAGGAGGACTTCTGCACGGCAACGGCGGTTTTTAGCTCGTGGGCGGCGTCGCTGACAAAGGTCTTTTGCTGAATAAAGGAGCGCTCTAGCCGCTGCAGCACGCTCTCAATAGCATGGGTGAGCGGAGCGAGTTCCGGCGTGGTGCGGGCAGAAGCCGGCGGCGCGAACTGCCATGAGTCTACCGAGACCTGGGAGGCGAGTGCAGCTAGTTGGCGAAGCGGCAGCAGGCCGCGGTGCAGCAGCCACGCGATGAGCGGGCCGGTGATGAGCAGAAGTGCGAGGCTGCCGCCGGCGTAGAACTCGACTGCGCTGTGGATGATGTGCCAGACGTGGCCAGTCTGCGAGCCGTAAACTACCGTCACCTTGCGAACTTTGCCGCCGCCTTTTTCGCCGGGATCGATGGTGCGGGAACCCTGGATGCGCAACATGCGGTAGTGGTGGCCGTTGGTGGAGACGACTGAGTAATCGCCCCACGGATGGCTGGGCGGTGCGCCGCCATCGGTCTTCCAGTCGGGGGCGTCTTTCCAGTTGCCGGAGCGGCCCAGCAAGCGGCCATTCTCGTCCCAGACCTGGTAAATGTCTTCAGGCGGAACGTGGAGGTCGGCCTGGTCCAGCATTACATTGTCGCCGGGGTCGTTCGCGTCCTGCACTGCGCCGAGAATGGAGTCGGCGCGGCCATGAAGCATGACGTCAAAGGCGTGGAAGTGGATGTGGCGTTCGTAACCGTAAGACAGCACGACCACGAGCACTGAGGAAAGCAATTCAATGGCGAGAACGGCCACGATGAGGCGGAATGCGATGGATCGGGGCTGGATTTGGAATTTCATCGAGGCGACTCGGTGGGTGGGTCGTCTGGCGCTTCTGTGTCTGGCTCGGCGTTGGCAGGAAAGCTTGGGGCCAGGCGGTAGCCGCGACCGCGCATGGTTTCAATAATGGGGTCGGCTTCAGGGAGGGCGGCGTCCAACTTTTTGCGCAGGTTGGAGACGTGGACCTCAATGACGTTGGAGTGGTGCTCCCAGTTGTAGTCGTAAAGGTGCTCAAGCAGTTCGCGCTTGCTGACGATGACGCGGGGGCGGTGGATGAGGTATTCGAGGATGCGGTACTCGGTGGGGGAAAGATCGACGAATGTGCCGTTGCGGCGGACGGTCTGTTCCAGGGTATTGACTTCCATGCCGAGGGTGTTGAGGGTGGGATGCGCGGCGCCCTTTCCTCGTCGGATGAGGGCCTTGGCGCGGGCGATGAGCTCGCCGAGGTCGAAGGGCTTGGCGAGGTAGTCGTCTGCGCCGGCGTTGAGGAGTTGGATGATGGAGTCGGCGCCGTCTTTGGCGGTGAGGATGAGGACCGGGGTGGCGTCGCGGCGGGCGCGGAGGCGCTTGAGCAGGCCGAGGCCGTCGAGCCTGGGCAGCATGAGGTCGAGGATGATGAGGTCGTAGCAGGGATTGGCGGCAAACTCGTCTCCGGCCAGGCCGTCTTCCGCCCAGTCGACGGCGAAGCCGGGGCCGTCGCGGAGGGCGGTGGCCAGATTTTCGGCTAGGCGGGGTTCGTCTTCTACGATCAGGACGCGCATGGGAGTGCTGCTTTCTCTGGGATAAGTATGACTCACTGCAGATTAAGGCAGGCTGAAGCAGCTGCGGTGGGGCGGACGGCGGTGGCGCGCCGCGGTTGAGTGGGGTATCGAGAACAAGTCAGATGAGAGAGTGTGCATCAGGCGAAGACATGAGCCGCCGAGGTTGAGGTATTCAGAAGGGGGACACCTCTGACCGGATTGCCGGTTATCGTTGGCTATTCGGGCAACCCTAGCTGATCGCCCAGCCTGGAGAGCGCATCCTCAATTCTTAGAAGAAGGCCCTCGTCAGTTCCTTCAAGAAAGTCGGCACCGTATTCTTCCAGATCCAGCCGCAGATCACGGAAAGCGTCCAATGGGTTGCTTGAAAATCCTGGGTAGTGGCTCGCATTGCTACGTCCCAACACTGAGCGCATGTATTCCCCATGAGACATCGAACGAGACTTGAGCTGGTATGTGACCATGCCCAGACTGGATCGAAAGTGAAACTCCAGTCTCCGCGTCTCTCTCCTGAACTCCGCGCAGGCGAATTGACCACCGCTGCTGTTCCCCGAATCGAGCGCCCTATATGCGAAGCCGTGTCGAAGGAGCAATGGTTTCAGAACGTCGGAGCCAGATTCCAAGATTTCTTTCGCATGGTGACTCATTCAGGCATCCTATAGAGTTCTTAGCTTAGCTCGTTGAGGGATGGCCATAATCTGCACTCATCTTTACTAGTATGCTAGCAATGCATACAATCGATATGGAGGTGCCATCATGCCCAGTTTGACGGTTCGTAATGTTCCCGAAGAGACTCATCGCGCCTTGCGGGTGCGTGCTGCTCTCCATGGGCGCTCTGCCGAGGCTGAGGTTCGCGCCATTCTTGAGGAAACTGTCCGGCCCGCCGGACGCCTGAAAATCGGAAGCGAACTCCATCGCATAGCTCTTGAAATCGGCGGCATGGATGATCTGGATTTTTCCATTGAGCGTAGCGAGTTGCAGGGAGCGGAGTTCGAATGATCGTGCTCGATACCAACGTGCTCTCGGAGCTTTTGAAAATCCAGCCTGAATCGAAAGTTCTTGCTTGGCTGGATGCGCAAGCCGCCGAGACGTTATATATGAGCACGATCAGCTATGCTGAGCTGCGCTTTGGGGTGCTGAAACTGCCTGACGGCAAGCGCAAGAGCGACCTCGCCGCGCAAATCGAGCAAGTATTGGAGTTGTTCAAGGACAAAATGCTGGAGTTCAACGTCAAGGCTGCCGAGGAGTTGGCTCAGATTGGGGCGCGCTGCAAGAAGATGGGTAAACCAGCCACGGCGCCCGACGGCTATATTGCTGCGATTGCCGCGGCGAAAGGATTCTCGGTTGCGACACGGAACGTTGATCACTTCAAGCATACGGGCGTTCCAGTTATCAATCCTTGGGAATAGAGAATCGCCTTTAGCCCCGATGCATTACCCTCATAGCTGTCGGTTTCTGGTGCCTGAGGACGGGATGGTTTGCGCGTAATTCTTTCGAATATCGGGACGTTTGGGGACATCAATCCGCTGATTGCGATTGCGCTGGAGCTGAAGCGGCGGGGGCATGTGCCGGTGATGGCGGTTCCGGCGGTGTTCGAGGGGAAGATTCGGCCGCTGGGGCTGGAATTTCATGCCGTTCGGCCGGATATTGACCCCGCGAACACAATCCTGGTGGAGATGATTTATGACGTGAAAAAGGGCACAGAGCGCGGGTTGCGCGAGTTCCTGTTTCCCGCGCTGCGGCGGAGCTATGACGACCTGCTGGATGCGGCGACCAAACCCGAGCGCGCCGACCTGATGCTGCTGGGCGAGTTGAACTACGCGGGGCCGCTGGTGGCAGAGGTTACGGGAATCAAATGGGCGAGCTATGTGCTGGCGCCGCTGAGCTTTTTTTCGGCTTTCGACCCGCCAGTGCTGCCGATGTATCCGCGGCTGGCGCGGGCGGACAGGACGGTGCCCTGGATGGGGCGGGCGATGCGGCGGCTGGCGCGGTTTGTGAGCCGCAAGTGGCCGCAGCCGATCTACGATCTGCGGCGGGAGTTGGGGTTGCCGCGCGGGGCGAATCCGCTGTTTGATGCGAAGCACTCGCCATATTTGGTGCTGGCGCTGTTTTCAAGCGTGCTCGGCCGGGAGCAGAAAGACTGGCCGGCGAATACTGAGATCACCGGGTTTTGCTACTACGACTCGGACGCGGGAAATGCGGCGCTGCCGGCACATCTCGAGTCGTTTCTGGTTGCAGGGCCTGCGCCGGTGGTGTTTACTCTGGGCTCGGCGGCGGTGCTGGCGGCGGGAAGGTTCTATGAGTTTTCAGCCAAGGCGGCGATGCGACTCGGGATTCGCGCGGTATTGCTGATTGGAAGCGACCATCGGAATCGGCCGCCGCAATCGCTGCCGGAGACGATCTGCGTTGCGGAATATGCGCCGTATTCGGCGCTGTTCAAGCGTGCGGCGATGGTGGTGCACCAGGGCGGAGTGGGGACGGTGGCACAGTGCTTGCGGGCGGGCAAGCCGATGCTGATTATGCCCTTCTCGCACGACCAGCCGGACAATGGACGGCGCATGCGCAGGCTCGGGGTGGCGCGGGTGATTCAGCGAGGGAATTACCTGCCGGTCAGGGTGGCGCGGAAGCTGAAGGCGATGCTGGAGGAGCCGCGGTATACCGAGCGGGCGGCCCAGGTGGCTGAACAGCTTGCGCACGAAGACGGCGTGCGGGCAGCTTGCGATTCGCTGGAGGGGCTGTACCGAGCGCGCGGGCCTGTTGCACCGGGCTCGACTTCTTCGCGATCCTAATGTCGCGGATAGTCCCTGGTTTGTCCGGTTCGGGCGTTGGTTACTGAGAAGCTGCCGTCGGGTGACGCTACTACTTTGATCCAGTTCCCGTCGGTGCCGCCTTTCAGGTTGGCGATCAAAGCGTCTGCGCTATTGTGGGCGACGTCGCTGCCCTCGGCGGTGTGGAGCATCCACAGGTCCTGCAAACCAGGGCTCTCATGGACAGTCTGCCAGGCTTCAGGCATGCCTGCTTTGTGGGCGCCGTTGTCCATGATCGCTACGCGGGGATGGATGGCGTCGACGAAGGCCCTGGAGTTGGAAAGGTTCATGCCGTGGTGGTTGACGAGGTAGAGATCGACCGTGCCGATGAGGTTGTCGGGGCAGACGAGCGGGATTTCCCTGGCCTTGGTGAGGTCGCCGAGGTCGAGGAAACGAAATTTTCCAAATCGGATGAGGACGCCGGCGGAGCGGGGATTTTCCGTGTCGTCAAGGTCCCATTTGGGCTCAGTGGCGCAGAGCGGATTGGGCGCGGTCTTGACGCCGGGGCCAAGAACCCGTGGGTCCGCGGCGATGTGCTCGCCGTCGGCGGTGAGGACGATGGCGGTGAGGCCGGGGATGGAGATGGTGTCGCCCGGGTGGACAATGCGGCGGGGCTTGCCTTCAATGGCTTTGATGTAGGCGGCGTAGTCGTGGCGAGTGATGTCGGAGTCTTCGCGGTTGACACCGTGGTCAAGGAACTCGCCGACCGAGACGTGCTTGACGAGTTCGGGGACGCCGCCAACATGGTCGACGTGGAAGTGGGTGATGAGTACGTGATCGATGCGGGTGATGCCGGCGTCGGCCATGGCGGCCTGGATGCGTGAGACGTCGCGATCGGGGTCGTCGTGCGGGCTCATCGCGCGCCAACCGGTGTCGACCAGCAGGGATGCGTGGGTTTTGGTATCGACCAGTAGCGTGGACTGGCCGCCTTCCACATCAATGGCGTAGATGAGCAGGTTGTTGGCTTGAGCCGTCTGGGCTTGGGCCGGACGGGCGGGCGCGAAGGCGGCGAGGCAGATGAGCAGAAGAGCGAAGCTCGGCAGGCGGAGAAGCGAGAGAGATCGGGATTGGGAGGCCATTGGCATGTGCGGAAAAGTGTACACGGTCTGAAGGTGGAGATTGAAGGAATGATTTCGTTGACTCAGGGCAAACGGATTTGAAACCAGAAACTCTTGACCTTGTGAGGGAGATGCTTTTGAGAGGCGAATCGAGGTGGAAGAACAGAGCACGTTGGGATGGTTGTGGGTACGCGACTTTCGATGTGCGAAAAGTGCCATTTTTTGCTCCAAAGTGCCAGTTTCGATGGTGTTTTTGGCGTTTTTTTGCCTGAAAATGGGGGTTTGTGTTTACCAATAGGTAAACAGGTTGTTTTTGTAACTCATTGAATCGGAATCAGTTAAGCGGATTCTACCTTCGATTTTTTGACGAAATCGAGGGTGGGGGGGTGGGGTCTCAGCGTTTTTGGGGGTTTGAAGGCCGGAAAAACAGGGGCAAAGGCGGGGCGATGGAATTGGCGAGGGTGCGCTTTGCTGGACGATTTTGGCATGCGAAATACCTCTACAAGGATTGTGCGCCAAAAGGGGGTAATTGCCTGCAAGTATGGTGAGGGTGGAAGTTGTTGTATTTAAGCAGGGTAGCAAGAGTCAGTCGGGAGAGGGGCTTGCTTTTTTTGGATGGGGTATGGGGGATCGGGTTGCAGGCCTGCCGGAAGGCACATTCCGTGGTTCGATCGATTTTCAAATGCGTTTGCCCTGGGGGTGGAGGGCGCACGGAAAAGCTCTATCGTATGGATCGCGCCTTTGCCATCGCGATCAGCGCTGTTCGGACTTCGTCGCTTCCAGCGAGGTTGCCGAGATTCCTGTGCGTTTGCTCCCCAAATTCTGGCGTGGCCAGTCCGTTTTCTGTAATTGTGAGGCTTTGGAGGATGCGGTCGATCGAGGACCAGTCCTGGGCCGTCATTCCCACCTGGTTGCCGGCCCTCGAATTTCTGCTCCAAGCGTCGCTGTCCCCGCTGAGCTTCCTGTAAAGCCGTAATTTGTCGAGAGTGATCACGGATTCTGCCTCACCAGGACACGCGCCTACTCCACCATCAATTCGCCGGGGAGGATGGGGCGGGTGCGGTAGAGTTTGCCGTGTGCGGAGAGATAGCCCATGAACAGCAGCGCGGCGATGTAGCCGAAGAGTTTGATGAGGTCGCTGGTGTGGCTGTGGGGCAGGGTCTTCCAGAGTAGCAGCAGGAATGTCTGGGCAGCGGTGACGGCCCAGACAGTGCCGTAGAAGTAGCGGCGCTCCATGCCCTCGCCCTTGGTGGACGGGCCGACGCGGGGTAGCTTGCCCATTGCGCCCAGCAGAAGAACCAGGATGCAGAGCGGGAAGTAGGCGTAGGAGTAGATCTGGCTCATGTACCAGACGCCGGTGAACGCGGAGCCGACCAGACCAGCCAGGTTGAGCGATGCGAAGGTGATGGCGGCGCTCCAGGCGAAGGTATAGCAGACGCGGCGATAGAGGGGATTGGGGCGATCTTCGTCGAAGCGAAGGATATAGGGACGTGGTTCCGCACCGGGCAGGCGGCCGCGCAGCAGGGCAATGCCGGTGCCGATGAGAACGGCGGCAAGCCAAAGGCCGTTGTAACGGGTGAAGCCGTGGGCAAACAAAGAGAAGGTAAGGGGGCCGGGAGCCAGGAAGAAGACCCAAATCCAGATGGGCCAATGGCAGAGCCGGTAGATGCGTGTGTTCCGTTCCCGGATTTCCCGGTGCTCGGCAAAATCAACTTTTCCGCGATATTGCATTGACCTGAGTTTATTACAGATGACAGGGTAGAGATGAAAGTGAACGCCCGACGATTGCCGGTCGCCTCAGTTGAGCGATGAGACGAGAAGCGGGCTTTTGAGGCTGCGGAAAAAGTCGGGTTTTGAGTCAAGATTCACAAAGAACATCCCTCGGGGGCTAAAGCCCAGCGTTTATTTTCAGCCACTTGCGGCACGGCCGAAGCCGTGCCCTTTCAAAACTTCGGCCATTTGGTAGTTTTTCCGCAGCCTGTAAAGCCCAGTGGATTTTGCGGCACTTACGGCACCCTTCAACTTCGCTCAGGGCAGGCTATTGAAGTCGTGCCCTTTCAAAACATCGACTTGATCGGAGGCTCCTTAAGCGCGTCCATTGAGGCCTCTGAGGGTCTGGAGACCCTCAGGACAGCCGATCTGGAGATCGGCGCTACCAATTTGCGGATAAGTTCGAAAGCCCAGTGGATTTTGCGGCACTTGCGGCACCCTTCAACTTCGCTCAGGGCAGGCTATTGAAGTCGTGCTCTTTCAAGACTTCGACTTGATCAGAGGTTCCCTGAGGTGCAACCTATTTTCTATAGTTCGTCAGCGCAGCAGGATGACGCTGCGGGCGGAGCGAACTTCAGCGGCCAGAACGGCGAGAATTTTGAAGGCGAGCATGGGGTTGGCGCCCATGAGATTGGTAAAGCTGTCGCGTGTGACATATCTCACTTCGGCCCCGGCCAACGCGATGGCGGTGAGCGTATAAGGTTGATTGCCGATGAGGCCTGGCAGACCGAGCAGTGAGCCGGGGCCCGCAGTTGCCGAGATGATTTCCTCGCCCAGCACGGAGGTCATGGCAAGCGTGGCGCGGCCGGATTTGAGGATGTAGAGGCCAGAAGGCGCCTCTCCCTGGCAGAACAGAATGCGATCGGCGTCGCATGGAATGGGGGTAGAACCCTTTTCCAGGCTTTCAATCAACGCAGGATCAGCGACAAATCCGGATGGGTCGAGGTTCACGAGCGGCCTCCGTTCATCTGCGGGAAGATCGAAGGGAGAAAAGGGGTACCAGTAAAGTCAGTCATAGCGTGAGGACTATGTTTGCACCGTGGCACGATTGCCTTTTGTGACAAGTGTCACATATTGATGGTCAAGAGATGAAGGAGTCGTCATTCTGGGCCGAACCGGGGGCTGATTCCCGCCGGTGCGGAGGGCGCCGATTGGAGCGCTTTGCGAGCGGGGAGAATACGTAAACCCAACAATCCTTTGCCGTGGGACATGTATACAGGTGTTTACAGGTAGGGTGATTTCCCGCCGGGATTTCAGTGTGATCTCTATGTTTTTCTTATAGATAGCGTCAAGCTTCGATCGGCACGCCGATTGCTACGAAAGTGTTACTCCGGGCTAGGTGCGGACGAAGAATTTGTGGAGGATCGGCGACGTGAACAAAATGCTGCTCAAGCTGTATGTGAGATTTCAGGAACTGACGGCTCGTGATGAAGGTCAGGACATGGTTGAATATGCCCTGGTCGGCGGCATGATCTGCTTTGGCGCCACGGCCTGCTCCCATTTTTTGGCGATTGGACTCAGCAACGCATTTGCGAACCTTAGCAGCACCGTTGGCAGCTACACCTCGTAAGAAAAACGCTTCCCGGCATTGGGCTTCTGCTCCCCGGCCGCAGCCCAGAGCCTTTGATCCCCGCTTCGCGAGCCCCTCGCAAAGTCAGGAAGCTGTGCCCGATCGACTCTGCACACTTGAGCAGGGATTTCCGCTGGCTTTAGAGTCAGTTCCTTTTTGAGAGAAATATCCTGGGTACCTACTCCTAAAAACCCTGAGCGATGCCCAGGGCCTGCGACAGGCCGGCGCGCTATTCGTAGCGGAGCGCCTCGATGGGGTCGAGGTTGGCGGCGCGGATGGCGGGGATCATGCCGCTGATGAGCCCTGTGATGGCGAGGATGACGGTGGCGACGATGACGGTGGTGGGCGAGATGAGCAGGCGGATGTCGGCGTTCTCACCATTTTTGGCGATGGCGCTGTAAAGCGGGATTCGGCCGACGAGGATGGAGACGAGATAAGCGAGAGCGATGCCCGACAAGCCGCCGACACCGGTGATGGCCATGGCCTCAGTGAGGAACTGGATGAGGATGTGATGGCGTCGAGCGCCGAGAGCCTTCTCAATGCCGATTTCCCGGGTCCTCTGCTGCACAGAGACCAGCATGATGTTCATGAGGCCGATGCCAGCGATTCCCAGCGTGAGTGCGCCGACCAGGGCCAGCAGCACCTGCAGAGCGATGGAGACGATTGCGAACTGGTGCAACTGGGTTTGAAGATTGGCGACAAAGATGGCGCGATGATCTGACGGGACGAAGTGATGCGCGGCGGCGAGGGTGTCGCGGAGGTTCTTTTCGACGATTTCGTTGTCGGCGGAGTAGTTGAACCAGATGCCGTCAATCCATGTGGTGTCTCTCAAATCGCTCATGGTCGAAAAGGGAATCCAGATGGCGGTGTTGATATTGTTTTCGCCTTCGACCATCTTGGGATCGAGCACGCCGACGATGGCGAAGAGGATGCCGTTGAGCCGTATGGACTCGCCGACTGCATAGCCGCCGGAGAAAAGCTTTGTTTTTGCGTCGGAACCGATGACGCAGACATGGGCGCGCTGCTGCTCTTCCTGGCCATTGTAGGGGCGGCCCTCCGAGACGGTCATGGCGAGCATGTCGAGGCCCTGGGGACGCATGGCATTGACGGTCCAGGTGTAGGTGTGGAGGTCGTTTTTGACGACAACATCCTGAAACATGACCGGCGTGATGGAGGAGACATTGGGAACGGTATTCCAGATGCGGTCGACATCGTCGAGGTTGAAGCGGACTTTGACGCCGGCCTTGTCGCCGCCGGCCTGCTCTGAGGTGCGGCCGCTATAGACTTCCATGTGGTTGACGCCCCATTGGGCGAAGATGGCCTGGATGGCGCGCGAGAAGCCGGCGCCATAAGCGAGCAGGAGGACCACGGTCGCGATGCCCCAGGCCATGCCCACCATGGTGATGGCGGTGCGGCTGCGGTTGTAGACCATCGCTTCCCAGGCTTGGGCAAGAATGTCTTTGAGCATAGAGGAACCAGCTATCAGAGATCAGGTTTCAGAGATCAGCGACGGTTGGCTGCGGGGCGCATCGTACTATTCGCGGCGCAGGGCTTCAATTGGGTCGAGGGCGGCGGCTTTGCTGGCGGGGTAGAGCCCGGCGGCGATGCCGGAAAGGGCGAGCGAACCGATGGCAAGGGCGGCGGACCAGGGGACCAGGCGGGGCGGATCGAAGCCGGGAACCTTTCCGGTGAAGAAGTGGTCAAGCAGGCCCATGAGGCCGGCGGAGAGCCCAATGCCGAGCAGGCCGCTGATGCCGGTGAGCAGCAGTCCTTCCCAGAAGAACTGGGCGAGGATTGCGCTTTTGGTGGCGCCGATGGCCTTGAGCACGCCGATTTCGCGAGTTCGCTCAGTGACGCTGACGAGCATGATGTTAATGATGCCGACAGCGCCAAGGCCAAGCGTGACGACGCCGACGCCGCCGAGGAACACATCCATCGCATCGAAGATGGTTCCGACGAGTTTTTCCTCGCGAATCGTATCCCACTCGTCGAATGCATCTTTGAGGCTGGGGTCAAAGTTGTGCCGCTGGCCGATGACCCGGTGCACGGCGGGCACGGCCTTGGTGCTGTCTCCCTTGATGGCTGGGTGATAGGCGATTCCGGTGAGCGCGTCTCGGGCGACATTGTCGCCTTTGTAGGCGAACATCTGCTGCATGATGGAGAGGGGGATGTAGAGTTTCTGATTGTCGCTGTCGTTGTTGCCGTGGCTGATGGGCCCGACGCGGCCGACGACCTGGAAGGATACGTCGTTGATGATGATGCTTTCGCCCATGGAGGGGTGTCCTGGAAACAGGAGCGCGGCGCTTTTGGACCCGAGGACGACGACGCGGCGGCGGTCGGCTACGTCTTTGGCATCGATGAAGCGACCTTCGGCGAGGGGAACAAATCGCATTTCGGCAAAGTTGGGCTCGACGCCAAAAACCTGGCCGCTGGTGTTGGAGAATGCACTGACCTCATACATGTCTCCGCGGCTCAGGAAACCTGTGACGTCTTTGACTTCAGGGAGAGCGCCGACGGCGGCTTCGTCGCCCAGGGTGAACTGGTAAGGCCTCATACCGGTGTGCTGATTGGCAACGGCGGGAATGGTGGAATCCCACATCATGACGATGTCGTTGCCGAAGCTGGCGAGGTTGCGATGCTGCCCGGAACGGAAGCCTTCTCCGAGACCGACGAGGACGAGCAGGGAGCCGACTCCCCAGGCGATTCCAAACATGGTGAGGAAGGTGCGCAGCTTGTTGGCCAAGATGGCGCGGAAGACCTGGCCGAGAGTGTCGGAGAACGTCTGCATGATGGTTGGTGAGGCGATGCTGCTATGGGAATGATACGCAGGGCGGGCGGCAGTGGTTCCATAAGAAGGGCGGGAACGAAAAGCTTGTGGATTCCGTAGAGGATTGAAGAAAGCGAAATCTCTTGGCGTGAGTGGGTCTGCGATGATCGGACCTGCGGTACGGGCTTGCGGCTCGAGGCTTGCGCTTATTCTTGGTTCCGGCATTGCCGGGTTCTATTTCGATGGAGGTTGAAGTGGCTGGGTCGCGCAAAGGAAAAGGATTCTGGATTGGCCTCTCGGTTGTGGGGGTTTTGGTGGTGCTGGTGGCCGCGTTTTTCGCGGTGCGGCTGGCCAAGGGGACGACGATCGATCCCAACCGGCTGTCCAAGGTGACGCGCGGGGATGTGGCGCGGAGCGTGGTGGCTACGGGGAAGATTCAGCCAATTACCAAGGTCGAGGTCAAGAGCAAGGCCTCTGGAATTGTGGAGAAGCTCTATGTGGATATCAACAACCAGGTGAAGAAAGGGCAGGAACTTGCGCAACTGGACCAGCAGGAGATTGTGGCGCAGGTGGAAGCGCAGCGCGCGCAATTGGCCAGCGCGCAGGCCAATGTGGGCACCTACGAAGCGAATGTTGAGCAGGACAAGGTGAATGCCTCCGCGCCGGACCTGCCTATGTACAAGGCAACGCTCGATCGCAACACTGAGATGCAGAAGGATGGCATTGTGAGCCGCCAGACGCTGGACGATGCCAACAAGGATTATCTTGCGGCGCTCACCAGGCGGGACAGCTCGAAGGCGCAGATTGGTGTGGACAACGCCAAGCTGAGGCAGGCGAAGGCGCAGGTTCAGCAGGCCGAAGCCAGCCTGAAACAGCTCGAGGAGCAACTGGGTTACACAACAATTGTTGCGCCGATGGATGGCGTGATTCTTTCCCGCGATGTGGAGATTGGCGATGCGGTCAGTTCGATTCTGGTGCTGGGCTCGACGGCCACGCTGGTGATGACCGAGGGCGACGTGAACGAAGTGTATGTGGACGGCAAGGTGGACGAGGCGGACATTGCCCACGTCTACATGGGACAGCCGGCGCGCATCAAGGTGGAAAGCTTTCGCGATCGCACATTCAACGGCAAGGTGACGAAGATTTCACCGATGGGAGTGGAGAAAGACAACGTGACCACGTTTGAAGTGCGTGTCTCGATCAACAACCCAGGCGGTGAATTGAAGGCGCTGATGACGGCCAATGCGGAGATTCTGCTGGACGAGCACAAGGGCGTGCTGACGGTGCCGGAGAATGCGGTGACCTATGACAACCAGAAGAATGCATCGGTGGAGTTTCCCGACAAAAGCCAGAAGGAAGGCACGCGGAAGATGCCGGTGACGGTTGGCTTGTCAAACGGAAGTGTTACGGAGATTACGAGTGGATTGAAGGAAGGCGATCAGGTGGTGCTGACGCAGTAACAGAGATCAGAGATCAGTTTTCAGAGATCAGTCAGCGGGGTCGGCCGATGAGGAATCGGGCGGCCCCGCTTTTGTTTTGGTTACCAGACGCGGCAGGTTGGGGTGTGGACCATGGGCTGGCCGGCCTTGCAGTTGAAGGCTTTTTGGAACTCGGGCATGTTGGAGACTACGCCGTTGATGCGGGCGAAGCCGGGCGAGTGAGGATTGGTGATGGCGCTGACGCGGAGGTTCTCATCCCGTTGGTTTTCGCAGGCCCACTGCGCCATGCCGACAAAAAATCTCTGGTCCGGCGAGAAGCCGTCAGCCGCTGCGAGCGTCGTGCCTTCGGTCTGCTTTTTCCATGCGATGTAAGCCAGCAGCGTGCCGCCGATATCGGCCACATCTTCGCCGCTGGTGAGCTTTGAATTGATGTGGATGTCGTCAACGATCACGTAACCGGCATACTGATCGCGTACGCAATTGATGCGGTCTTCAAAGCCCTTCGCGTCTTCCGGCGTCCACCAGTCGCGCAGGTTGCCCTTGGCGTCGAACTGGCGGCCTTCGTCGTCGAAGGCGTGCGTAAGCTCGTGGCCGATGGTGGCGCCGGTGTTGCCGTAGTTGGGCGCGTCGTCTTCTTTGGGATCGTAGAGCGGCGGCTGCAAAACTCCTGCGGGAAAGTTGATGTCGTTCATCTGCGGGTTGAAATAGGCGTTGACGGTGGGCGGCGTCATGCCCCACTCATCGCGGTCAACGGGCTTGCCGAGCTTGTTCCATTCGCGCGCGTCTTGAAAGTGATACGAGCGCTGGACGTTGCCGAAATAATCGTCTGCCTTGACGGTAAGCGCGGAATAGTCGCGCCACTTTTCCGGATAGCCGATCTTGTTGCGAATGGCGTGCAGCTTACGCAGTGCTTCTGCCTTGGTTGCGGGGCTCATCCAGTCAAGATTTTCAATCTCGTGCTGCATGGCGGTTTCTATCTGCTCGGTCATCAACTGCGTCTTGGCCTTGGTGTCGGCGGAGAAGGTCCGAGCCACAAACTCCTGGCCGAGCGCTTCGCCAAGGCTGCGGTCAACGGCGCGTGTGCAGGTCTTCCAGCGTGGAGGCATGGCGGGGATGCCGCGCAACGTCTTGGAATAGAAGTCGAAGCTGGCCTGCTCAAAGGGGTGGGCCAGGTTGGATGCGGCGGCAGTGACGAGATGGAAGCGGAGATAGCCTCGCAGGCCGGCAACGTCCTCGGTGGTGAGCTCGGCTTCAACGGCTTTCATGAACGCGGGCTGCGAGACGTTGAGCTTGCTGATGCCGGGCGCGCCCTGCGTCTTGAAGTAGAGCGGCCAATCGATGGAGGGGGCGAGCTTGGCGAGCTCTTCGATGGTCTGCATGTGGTAAGTGTTGTGCGGATCGCGGCGCTGGACGCGGGTGAGGGAAGCGTTGGCCAGGGTGGTCTCAATCTTGAGGGTTGCGTCGGCGTCGGCCTTGGCCTGGTCGGTGCTTTCACCGGTGAGGGCCAGCAATTGCTGAATGTAGGCGACGTACTCTTCGCGAATCTTCACGCTCTTGGGGTCGGTCTTTGTGTAGTAGTCGCGATCGGGCAGCCCGAGGCCTCCGGCGCGGAGTTCGACGATCATCAGCGACGAATCGATCGCATCCTGATCGGTGCCGGAGCCGAAGAAGAAGCTGCCTGCGTACTCGTGATGCAGGTGGGTCAAGGCGGCGATGAGCGCGGCGCGGGTCCTGAGGGCATCGATCTCGGCGAGCGCGGGCTGCAGTGGCTTGTCGCCGAGCGAGTCAATGGCCGAGGTGTTGATGCAGGCGGCAAAGTAGTCGCCGACCTTCTGCTGGATGGGCGTACGGTTGGTTGCCTTGGCGTCGTCCGCAAGAATGCCCCAGAGGAACTGCTGGTTCTCATTGCCGAGCTTGGCGTAGACGCTCCACGAAGCCTGGTCGGCGGGGATGGGATTGTTCTTTTCCCAGCCGCCGCAACTGAACTTGTAGAAGTCCTGGCATGGGTCCACGCTACGGTCGAGGCTGGTGACGTCGAGCGAGGGCGAGTAAGGCATGGATTGAAGCGGCTGCGGCGTGGGAGTTTGCGCGGCGAGCGTTTGAGGAAGTGCAGTCGTACAGACGGCAAGGGCGGCGACAGCGAGCAGGGGTCTCTGCGGCATGGGGTCTCCTGTTTGGCAATGGTATACGAGGCAGGGAACAGGGAACAGGGAATAGATTACTTGCGACCTATAGAGGATTTGGATTTGATGAAGTGGAAGCGAATCAAATAGACGTTGGTGCCGGGGCCGTGTTTGGCCACTTTGAGCAGGTCGAGGACGCCGAGGAAGCCGGACTCGACGGCCATCTGGTGGGTGATGTCAGGCAGGCCGATGGGCGTGATGGACTCGATCTCGATGTGGCCGTCGCCCAAGCTGTATCGGTTGCCGACTTTGACGTGAGGGCTGGTCCAGATGCGGATGCTGGTTGTGATTTGGCCGCGGATGACGCCGTCGCGGAGTCGCTTGGTGAAGACCATGGTTTGCTCCGTTACGGATGGCGCCATTTTAAAGGATGAGCGACTGCGCCTGCCTGGAGGGTCGGGGTGAAACTCGGGTACTGCGAATTTTGACGGCGGAAAAAGCAAATCCCAGGCCTCGGAAGCGAGACCTGGGATTCCTGCCAAGCATTCCCCTCCGCGGGTTATTGCGTGGGTTGGGTAATTGCGTTTTGTTCCAGCGTGACTGCGGTCTGTGCCAGTAGTCTGCTGTTCGCCGATGCGCCGGTCTTGATCGCAATGAGTGTCTTGGAGAGAATCACGCCCTCGAAGTGGGCAGTGGTTCCGATCGACACCTGGCCGGCTACCTGCCAGAAGATGTTCTTCGCCTGAGCTCCGCCTGCCAACGTGATTCCGGTGGCGCTTGCCTGCGTCAGATTCTTCGCTATCTGGAAGATCCATACGTCGTTGGGGCCACCCGACAGGGTAACACTGGTCGAGATGGAAACGCCGCTACCCCATTTGTAAAGGCCGCGCGTGAGTGTCAATCCGCCAATCTCTCCGGCGCCCAGTTCTGTGTAGTCGGGAATCGAACGTCCTGCGGCGTCAGTGTATGCAAATCCCATATCGCCAATGGCTGTGGTCAGCAAGCTGGGGCTTGTTACTCTGCATGGCAGAGGGCCGGCTGCATTGACTGTGTACACCATGCCCGCAACTTCAGTGCAGCGCAACAGTAGAGCGGCACCGGTGATTGGGCTGGTTCCAACACTCCCAACGACAGAGGACTTATACACGTCTGTTATTCCCGTCTTAGTCAGAATCGCGAAGTCTCCGGCCGTTCCAAGGTTTACTGGTGCTTGACCAGTAAAGGGCCTGTCGCCGGTGGTGAAGCTCCACTTGATTGGATCGGGGAGGGCGACGCCGCCCGCGCTCTCGGCCGCGGTGGTGATGGTGGCTGTGTACTTTTCATCGGGCCTGAGCTCGGAATCGGTCGGCGTGAAAGTAGCCACGGTCTTTGCGGCGTTCAAGGCTACAGTGCCATCGACGTAGTCCCCGCTTGATCCCTTGAGTGTGAAGGTAAGTACCGATCCAGCAGGGGATGAGTCGATGGTTGCTGGGTTCATGGGTACGCTGAAGGTAGCGGACACTGCTGTGCCGGTAACAACGTTGTTATCGCCGTTGGTGCTGGTGGGTGTATTGACAGCGCCGCTCGATGGGTTCGTGGAACGTACGGTGGTTCCGTGGGCAAGTGTGGGAATTGCGAAGCAGGCCAAAAGGGCGGCCAGCGGTAACGCTGCAAGGCGCGACTGTGATTTCAGGGTGTTTGCAAAAACTTTCATATTGTCCTTTTCCATCGAGCGAGGCAACAAGTGCCAGTGAATTAGGCAGGAGTTATTAGCTGGCTGAGAGGCGGACATTGTGCTTGGATATGATTTTGTATCTGATTCCAGCCAGATTGAACCGGTCCCGTGTGTGAAAGCGTCCCCAAATTTAGCGCGAGATACCGGAAAGCGATGCGATCTAAATCACGGCTATCTATATTCCGCCTCTTTCGACAGGTACGGGCCGCAGGCTGCCGGATTTGTAGCTGTTTCGGCTGTCAGGGTACTAGCACTTGAAGATGAACACTCGCCTAATAGATAGCAATCCAGGCACCAAAGTGGCGGTGGCTGAGTTTATGGCTCTGTCTCATGCTTATTGTGCGACTTACATGCTTACTATGAGCAATGCGGTACAAACCGCAGATTTTCTGAGTGATGACTGCAGTGTAATTAGTTCGAGGTTAGGAGTAATTTGTACACGGTTGAGACTGGTTTTGGTTGTCAATTGGGAGTGCGAGCGGTGAGAGTGACGTTTACGGGGTTTTACGATGTTTTTTGCGCGTAACCCAATTGTTTTCATTCGGGTGAAGCAAAAGTGGGGGAGGGGTGGGGTAAAACAGGGAACAGGGAACAGGGAATAGGGAACAGGGGCCGTGTGGTTGGAGGGCTGGGATGTGTGGTTTCGAGGCCATGATTTCATTGTGCGCGTTTGACGCTTAATAGACTGCAAACTTCTTGGAAGAGAATGCGTAATGTTTTCAAGCGATTGCGCTGATTTTAGGGAGTGTAGGGGTTGCGTTCTCTTTAGAGGGCTTTGATGGAGGGGTTCAGGCCGTCCCTCCAGGACGGCGCGGGTTCTTTGGCGGCTTGTTCCCCGGATTTCATCCGGGGCTATTCTCAGGCTCTCCCGCTGGGAGAGCGGAGCGGATTGGACGGCTTGAGGGATACGATGCGCGGGGAAATGCTAAATGTAGAGGGTTTGGTCGATTCCGAGCGATTCCTGACGCCAGCTCGGAATGCGAAATACGCCCCAGATTCTCCTCTTGTCGGTAACGCATATTTGAACATGTGTCCGGTCGTGGAATCCGGCCCCATCATAGAGTTCATCGCCTTCTACAAACAGGGCACGAACAGTTTCATAGGGCGATTTTGAGACGTCGAATTCGAAGAGCCTTTGTCTGGCACGATGAAGATGCTTGATCACTGCACAATCGAGGTAGCGCATGCCTTTTTCGCGACCGGAGTTTTCGGGCAGGAGTTGACCGGTTTTTTCGTGTATTTGCACTAACCCCTCATGGGCGGACCTTACTGCATCTATGCCGTCCTGGGTGGTGAGATCGAGACACCTTCCAAGATCGATCACTGCGCCAACGACAGAAGGGGTCTTGATATTTCGCCAAGGGAGGCATGCCCATTGGTACGCCCTGATCGGGTCATTCTCCCAGAAGTAAACACCGGGGCCGAGCCAGTCGTAAGACCTTTCGCTCACCAAAAACTCAGAACCGCCCAGAAGTGTCTGGGCGGTCTCGATGCTGCATCCGTGGTAGGCGATGACAAGATTATTCAGGCTCGCGGAACTCTGCCGCTAGTTTGCCATCCTTGTCGAAGTAGCCGTCCTTCATGAAAAGGCGAATGGCCTTTTCCTTGGTGTCGTTTTCGCGCGTGAGTTCGAGCAGGGCCCTTTGCAGTTCTTCTCTCTCTTCTTTGTTCATCGGGGGCTCCTTTCGGTTACTCTCCAAGTTTAGCGCGAAGCTTAATGAAATGATAGGGCTTTGTGGCGGATCAGGCCCCGGAACGGGACTTAAGAAGGCCCGGCGGCGGCGCTGGTGGTTTCCCGTCCAACGCTGCAAGAGCTTGCTGAACGGCAAGGCGGGGCTGTCAGGGGATAGGGTGCTGCGGATTTAGAAGGCGTTTGGGGTGAAGATGGACACGCTGATATGGAATGCTTGATGGCTTCGGCGTATGAGATTTGGCAGACGCGGAAGCGGGAAGGGATGATTCGGGTGCCACTTGCTGTGGGGCAGACGCGCTGACGCGGCATGGAGGTTTGTGGCCTCCCACCCTTCGATAGAAGGAATCGAAGGGTGGGGCACCCACGTCATGGGCTGGGGAAGGGTGGGGCACCTGCACAGGACACAAAAGAGTCAATGACTTACGACCTTTGGGGTTGGCAGACCCGGAAAAGACTTGATAATATGTCAACAGAGGGGTATATTCCTCCACACCTCGATGAAGCAGCTTTGAAGGCTGTTCTATTGCAGGCGTTGGTCAGTGCTCCCAGTTCGGGAACGATGGAAACCTTACACGCGCGCTTCGACCATCTCGAGAGAGGTCTTTCAGTCGATGATGTAATACATGGCCTGGAGCGCGAGTGGAACTTTGATAGGAAGCCAGTGTTTAACCAAGACGAGTGGCAGTGGAAGTACTATATAGCCACCGAATCGATCGACGGTGATGGAATCGTCATCGTGATTGCAGTCGATACAGCAAACCGATCATTCGAGGTCGTCACAAGATGGAAATGACTCACAATTGCAAAAGTGTCCGTGTCGAGAAATTCGCAACGCCAGAGAAACCTTTTCATTTCGTTGATAGCGGGCTCCCCAACGTATATTTGGTTGGCATCAAGTATTTCGTTTGTGAATGTGGCAGTGTGGTTGCGGAAATACCTGCAATTAAGCAGCTGATGCAGCTAATCGCGCGAGATGTTGTCACGTCTCCCCTTGACTTAACCGGAAATGAAATAAGGTTTCTACGCAAGAGATTAGGGAAGAAAGCCTCGGACTATTCCAAGTATCTGGGGTTCACTGCCGAATCTCTGTCAAGGGTTGAGAATGGGAAACAAGCGGTTTCCATCCAAGCTCAAAAGCTCGCACGTCTCTCTTACTGCGTCTTTTCGGAAGACCCACATCTGATTGAGTGCGCCAAGTCTATTCTTCAGTCGATTCTGGAAGAGATTAAGAGCCACAAAAAAGCCAAGATCGTATTGACGATGGATACCAACCAGGAATGGCGAGAACTTGAGGCTGCCTAGATCGAAGCCCTCTTCGGAGGGCTCATCTCTTCAAGTGCACATCCCCGTGCGGGCATCCTCAACGTGTCATCCAGATAGCGGAATTTGTTCCGGTGTAAATGTCTAGGCTTTAGCAGTGACTCCGGCCCGCTCGGTTGATCGCGCCTACCTGAGACGTCTTCGCAGGAAATCCAGGGCTTGCTGGGTGGTCCACTCTCTGACTCTTTGGCGGTCGCCGCGGAAGGTTTTTTCTAACTCCTCTACTTTGTCGGCGCTGCTTAGGGCTATGTGGACTAATCCTACGGGCTTCTCTTCGGTGCCGCCGGTGGGGCCGGCTATTCCGGTTACTCCTAAGCCCAAAGTTGCGCCGGTTCTTAGACGGATGCCGGTGGCTAATGCCTTGGCTACTTCAGCAGACACTGCGCCGTGCTGGGCGATTAGTTCGGGAGAGACGCCGGCGAAGGCGTGCTTCAGGGTGTCGGAATAGACTACCGCTCCGCCGAGGAAGGAGCGCGAGCTGCCGGGGACGGCGGTGATGCGCTCGGCGATCATTCCGCCGGTGCAGCTTTCGGCAATGGCCAGGGTGGCGTTGCGGAATCCGAGAAAGTAGAGGACGGTCTGGGCGAGGGAGTCGGCCTGCTCATGGCCGGAGGAGTAGAGCCAGTCCTCCAAAGCCTCTTCAAGCTTGCCGGCTAGCTCGTCTACGCGGGCCTGGGCGGCGACGGGGTCGCGCTTGGCGCATTGGAGGGTGAGCTGGATGTCTCCGGCATGGGCGAGGATGGTGGTCTCGACATCTTTGTAGGTGGTGTAGATGGGGGCGAGGAGCTTGTCGGCCTGGGACTCGGGGATCATGGCGGCGCGGAGGGTGCGCTTGGCAATGTGCCGCGGGGGTGCAATGGCCTTGATGCGGGGCAGACATTCGGCGTCGAAGAGGGGCTTGCACTCGGACGGCGGGCCGGGGACCAGCATGATGAGCTTGCGGTGGCCCTCGAAGGGGGTGTCAAGCCACTGGCCGGGTGCGGAGCCGTTGGGGTTGGTGAGGACGGTTGCGTCCTGAAGCACGTCGGCCTGCTTGAGGTTGTTGCTGGGCAGGGGGATGCGCCATTGTGCGGCGCGGGCGGCGAGGGCTGCGACGAGAGAGCCGTCACGGCGGATTTTTAGGTCGAGAGCCTCGGCGACGCATTCGCGGGTGAGGTCGTCTTCCGTGGGGCCGAGGCCGCCCATGATTACGAGGATGTCGATGCGGGCGAGGGCGATGCGGATGGCGTTGACGAGGTCTTTTTGGCGGTCGCCGACGATGGTTTTGAAGGCGACGGTGACGCCGATGGAGTTGAGCTTCTCCGTCAGGTAGAGGGAGTTGGTGTCCTGACGGAATGGGGTGAGCATCTCAGAGCCGACGGCGATGATTTCGGATTTCATAGAAGGGCAGGGAACAGGGATTAGGGGTTAGGGACTTAGGGATTAGAAAAGGCTTAGGCCTTCTATGCCTAGATCTACATCATAAATGGCGTCGTTGGTGGCGAGGACGGTGGTGCCGAGCGGGGAGAAGGCTATGCCGACCATGTTGGGGCCGGCGAGGACGAGGGAGGCTTCGCCGGCGGCGGTGATGCGGACCAGGCCGCGGCGGCCGTGGAGGCAGGCGCAGACGTAGATGTCACCTTCTTTGGAGAGAGCGAGGCCCTGGGGTCGGCCGAGTCCGCGATACCAGACGGAGGCTTCGCCGTGGGTGTCGATGGCCCAGATGGCGTCGTTGGAGTTGAGGGCTGGGGCGGTGACGAAGAGGGTGCCTTCCGCATTGACGGCGAGGTGATAGGCGGCGGGGCTGGGCTCGAGGGTGGCGTAGACAAAGATTTTGCGGTCGGTATCGATTTTGAAGATGGTGCCGCTGCGGTCGCCGACGAAGAGGTTGCCGGCGGCGTCAAAGACCGCGCCGGTGGCCACGCCCATGCCCTCGGCGTAGGTGGTGGACTCGCCGGAGGGGTCGATGCGGTAGACGTTGCCTTCGGCGCGGGAGGTGACGAACAGATCACCTTCTGGATTAAAAGCCAGGCCAGTGGCGTTGAGGATGCCGGTGACGAAGGGGGTTCCGCGGCCGTCGGGGGAGATGCGGACGATGGAGACGGGAGTCTGTTTGCCGCGGGGGCCGGAGATGGTGGCGTAGATCATGCCGGAGCGGCTGACGGCGGGGCTGGTGACGGGGTGCAAGCCGTCAGAAAGCTGGTGGGCGACGCGGAGGGGCGCGGCGTTGCTGGCGCCGGAGGGGCTGCGGACTTCAACCAGGCCGGTGGCGGCTTCTTCCGGGACGCGCAGAGCGAGGCGCGTGGGGCGGGACATGAGCACGTGGGCGGAGTAGCCATCGACCAACACGGCGGGTGGGCCGAAGGCGAGCGGACCGAGATGCGCGCCGAGCAGCTCGACTTCGCCGAGGGGCAGGGCGGCGGGGGGAACGATGTCGTCTATGCGCGGTTCGGGGAGAACTTCAGGAACGGAATGGGCACGAGGGCGGGGCATGAGGTGGCCTTCTGGAATTAGAACTGCAAAAAAGCGTTAGAAGTGCAGAAAAATGCGTAGAACCGATGCTACACCCAAAGCATACAGGCCTGCTGCGACATCATCGAATACGATTCCCCAGCCTTCGGGCAAGCTTTCGAGTTGACGCACGGGAAAGGGCTTGGTGATGTCGAAGAGGCGGAAAAGGATGAGGCAGATGAGCCCTTGGATCCAGTTGGGAGGGCAAAAGAGGAGTGCGATCCAGACGCCGGCGACTTCGTCGATGACGACGAATTGAGGGTCTTTGCGGCCGGACTCGCGGGCGACGATGGTGGCGGCGGGGATGCCGAGGCCGATGGCGAAGGTGATCCAGACGAGGAGGCCGATGAGCGTGGTTTGGGGGCTGGGGTGGCGGAGGAAGGTTTCAGCAGACCAGAGCAGGAATGCGGCAACGGAGCCCCAGGTGCCAGGGCCCGGCTTGCCGTAGCCAGCGCCGAAGAAGGTGGCGATGGTCCAGGCCCACGGGGTTTTCTTGATGGCGGAGTCTGTGGGCGGGTTAGTAGTCATCGGGATCGCTGGTCTTCGAGTGCCCTCCGCCAAAGACGCCGAGGTCTTCGAGGACTTCGGGGTCAAGGATGGGCGAGCTGATCTTGTAGACGCCGGAGGCCCACTTGCCGAGGTCGATCTTGCGGCAGCGGTCACTGCAGAAAGGGAAGTCTTCGCCGTCGAAGAGGACGAGTTCGGAGCAGGTGGGGCAGCGGAGTACTTTTGCGGATTTTTTCTTGGGTGCCATGGCTTTTTGAATTGGGCGAGTTGCCTTGATTCTATTTTCTCACCAGCAGGACGATGCCGGTGGACCAGGTCATTGGAGCCATGTGGAAGCCGGGGTGTGCGGCGAGTTTGTGGAGCAGATTGGTGGCCTTGGCGTCGTGACATTCCGGCCAGTTGGGCTGGGGCAGCATGTCGTCGATGACGTAGAAGCCGCCGGGAGCTACGAGGGCAAGGGCTTCGTCGCGGGACTCGTACTTGCCGGGCATGGCGTCGGCGAAAATCAGATCGAATTGCGGCTTGGGGCTGAGAGTGAGCTGGCGCGTGAGCCAGGCGGCGCCGTCTTCGAGAATGAGGGTGAGGCGCGGGTCGGTGCCGAGGGCTTCGCGAGCGACGGCTTGTACGGCGGGGTCGGTGTCGACTGAAACGAGGGTGGAGTGCGCGTCCATCCCCGAGAGCAGCGAGGCGGTGGCGAGGCCGGTGCCGGTGCCGAGTTCGAGCAGGCGACCATTGGGCTTGGACGCAGCCAGGACCTGGAGGAGCGCGCCGGTGCGGGGCTCGGAGGCCATGTTGAAGCTGAGTTCGGCGGTGCGGGACACGATGAAGGGCAGGGCGGCGGGTGCGGTGAGGAAGTCGATGTCTCGCATGGGGTCAGTCTATCGCGAGGGGCTATCGGACCCTGACTGCAAATGCAGGAACCAGGCCAGGACGGTCGCCTGACGCGGGTAGCACATTTATGAGAGCAGCTTCTCAAAATAGCGGACGGTCTTTGTTCCGTTGTGGATGGTAGCCGCTCCGACGGCCTTGAATCCCATGGCTTCATGAAAGGCATCGGAAGCAGGGTTGGGCGGATCGGCATTGATCTCGCAAACCACGCGTCGATGGCCTGCTTCGATTGCCCTGGCAAACAGATCCAAATAGAGCTTGCGGGCTAATCCCTGGCCACGCGCGGTGCGGGACACAATGACGCGGTCGATGTAAAGGAAGGATGAATGGCGGGCTTTGAACCACGCGAAATTCGGATTGGCGTAGAGGGCATTCTGATCGAGGGCGAGAAGCAGAGCAGTAGAGCCGTGATCGATGCCCCGTTCATAGGCGCAAAGCGCGAGCAA